>Ga0123355_10002811_pt1 | contig 24718 bp, 11 predicted proteins | sample TergutEmb28metaG_3_FD_89872 | JGI IMG/M metagenome (GOLD analysis project Ga0123355, IMG submission 89872) | Embiratermes neotenicus P1 segment gut microbial communities from Petit-Saut dam, French Guiana - Emb289 P1 | ecosystem: Host-associated > Arthropoda: Insects > Digestive system > Gut ...
AAATTATTCATGTCTGTATCAATCAACTTCTAGAATCTTAAATCCATTTCCGTACAATTATTGAGAATATTAGCAAGAGGTAACAAATCTGCATAAAGGAAATGAAGCGACCTAGAAGAGAACATTCTTATCCTTGTTAGGACAGAGGCCTACATAAGTAACAAACCATAAAATTAGTTAAAAATGGCACGAATAACTAGAAGATTAACCCTTAAATGTACAGTTGTAGTTACACGCTAAGTCTACTTTTAAAGTTTAATATTTCCACGTTTTACTTAGTGAGTTTTGATTGGTTTCAGCAAAGAGCGATAATTTCTCACATCTTCACTAGCCAGATTTTCTTATATATTCTTGGGGTGTTTCTGCGAGATAACTTTTATGTGTTACTCGGAGAAGGTTCGCCCTTTAAATCGATGAATTTAAAATATGATTTAATTTTTCCTGCAAATTACTGCACACAAATCTGGTGATCTGACTCTTTGTTTAGTACGATAAAATGTCTGAAGAGCAACTATACTAGTTTTTCATTTTTAGGTACACTATCAAAACTTTAGATTTAGAATTATGTTTTTACTCTCTCCCCATATCATGTTTACAGTCACTATAGGTATGACAAGTGGGAGTGATTCCATAAAATAATGTACCCTAAGAAAGCAGTCGAGAAATAACTGCGCTTCAGAGATTAATGCGCCTTCGCCCCCACCCTCCGCCTGTACACATTTGTTTCTAGACAGAAGCACAGGTTTCAACAAGCTCTGCCTCTAGAAATTTCAAATCAATGGCATGCATAGTCAGTAAACTGTAATTTTATAACGTCCTTCACGGGCTAAAATGCAACACAGTGAATCAGTAGAAGCGCTGTCTACCGATATCACAACAACAAATAGGAATTATCAAATATTCCGGTTAAATTTGAAAACAATTTGTATCAATAGTGCATAATTTACTATTTTCTTTGACGTCAAAAGAGAAAAAAATTATTCGCACGTCATTTTTATGTGTATTCATCAAATTTAATCTCGGTTTACCATAATTTCAACAACGCAATTGGCTTTAACGCCATAATATTTATTACGTCCCTCATGAAGTCACTGGCAATATTTCAGGGCTTATTATGCACTACCAGTTGGTGTTACGTACTACTGATATTAGTAATACAGTCATTTCACAGGAAGATAGACGAGCGTAGCACACACACCAATAATAAACGAGAGGGACAGAAATAAAAAATAAAAAATTGATCTTTCTTAGAGATATGAGATTGGGGTTGTGGTAAAAGCTACATACTGATGCGACAGAATGGACGAAGAAATGTGGTGAACGTGTCAAATGGTATTGCAAATCTACAAAATGATATAATGGAAGACAAAAAAGCGAATTGCAGAAAACTTTTTTTTTCTCACTCCTTCAGTGGTGGGATTCATTGGGCACTGCAGAGAATTATCGGGTTCAAAAAATGCTGGGGATCCTCCACTAACTTTAGAGAAAGACTTTCCTGAATAGGACTCTTGTGGATATAATCAAACTGTGGTTTAAGCATTAAAGCCTGACTGCATAGATTAAGTTTGACTTGATAACGTATTGGGTTGCGTAAATAGATAAAATGAAGCTGCCATGTTGTGATGAGAACTGTAACTATCTCGAGTGAATCAGACGAAAACTCCAGTTGGTAGGAGATAAGTGCCCTCTCTTCCAATCATAAGGTAATAAAATTAAGTCACATGCAGTTCCTGAAAGATGAAGTGCGAAAAAAAAACTTGTATGAAGCTGTCCTTTGTTTTATTTCACCGTTTACTGGAATATTCTTTAATTACCTTAATCTATCACTTGGTTTGAGGGACTGAGGAGAACCACGGAAATGATCGGTCAGTATATACCCTCTCCGGGCTGACATCCGAAACAGTGAGTTCCAGAAAACAAACATAAGTGCCAACCCCATCGACAAGACTGGTTAGGCAGCAGCCACCAGCGGTTAATTCATGGAAATTACATTCATTTTTTACTAATGTGGATTCTTGCAACTTTCAACTTTCGCCGGAAACCAAAATTCCTTAACTTTGGCGTCGTCTAAAGCACATACTGATGCTTGAAATTAGACATCAAAAATATTCAACTTACATTATTTACTACCAACTACATTGCACATCCTTCTAAACATAAAATTTTAGCCAGACATTAGCTTCACTTTCACTTCACCTAAATCAGGTGAAATTAAATTTTATTCAGCACCGAAGTCACCGAAGGGATTGATGTCCTTCCTGCATCCTCATAGAGATCACACTCAAAATAAAATATATCCACTACTCGCTAAATTCATCACCTTGAAGCAAGTACTAGAGACCACGTGGCCTAAAGGTTTGCTGCTCCTACACCGATTGAACAAACACCTTATGAATTTTCAGTTCTAATCCCAAGTAGTGCATACAAGTGTTCCTATGTTCGCGACTTTGCCATGTTTTTACGTACGTATTGTCGTGTGTATCTAACAGACCGTTCCCACAACGAGTCATGCCTAATGTCTAACAGTTTCCAAATTTCAGAATGTACTGCGACAGAAAAATCCGTGCAGGTAGCAAGAAATCGCCTACATCCCAAGTGGTTAGTCGCCGATTCTTAGTGTACAGGCCCGGGTTTCATCCTATGAAAGTTAATGTGGTGAAATAAGTGGCAATGGGACTCATTTTCTTCTCCAAACATTTCGAATTTCCTTGTCACTCTCACTCCACCAGTGTCGGATGTTAGTTGTCTATAATCTGGGGGATGGGCAATCGGCCCACGGACAGCAGTCACACAAAGTAGTAGTCTCAGCCCATCCGAAGAACAGTACTGAAGAAGAAAAAGAAGCCTGAAGCTACAAACTCACAGAACACACTCTGATTCTCCAACGCAAATGACCTGCCAATTAAAGCTACTGCGAGGAACAGCAACTATCTCTTTCGAGAATTATTCAACATAAAACTTACATATACTGTGGTCATAATTCAGAATTTTTATATGTTAAAGCAGGTAGTACATGCGGTTGCCACATTGCATAAAGTGTTAAAGAACATCCTGTTGCATCCTTCCATTATTTCTCAAGCATCCTATTTCTCAGTTTTTTTTTACTTCGTCTACGAGCAATTTTTCCCTCCCGCGCGGCCAATTTAATATGCAATGTGATCTTGTGCAAAGCTCGATAAGTTAGCGAGGCAACAAGACGCAGGAGGGGAGGAGTCGCAAGTGCTGACTGACATGGGGAGGACATGATAATAAAAAGGAAGATCTCATATGGGAGGGCCCGCTCGGCAGATATGAACAGAAGTGGGGGAACACAAGATATCATATCGCGGTGAGCACGCAGAAAATGGCGAGCGATTTATTCCTTTTTATGAAGGATATTGGCTCCTGCAGTGTGAAGCACTTGAATTTGTAAAGATTACAAGCGTTTAGGGGAGCTTTCTGCCTTCATCTGCAGGAGGCAAATACAGGTAGAAGGTTCTCTGAAATGTTGGTAAATTTTTAAAAGAGACTGTTCAGCCCATATCCACGTAGGTGATAGATCAAATTTAAAAGGAATTTCAAGAAAAATCTTTACATTTAACGTAAAATAGTTTTTTTTTCGAATTCAGGTTTGTCCTGCCTTACAAAAATGGCTTTGCACTGCAAAACATTTTAGTGCCCGGAACGTCACAGCCTCTACAAGAAGCTCAATAGAAAGGAAATTAACAGGGCAAAAGGAAACATAATTAGATCTGTAACTAAGGCGCTTCGTCACTGTTGTTTTTAAACTTTGCTTTAGAGTATGCAATTAAGAGAGTTCAAGTGTGTGGGGATGGTTCGAAATTGAACGGTACACGTCAGCTTCTGGTTTGTGCTGATGTTGCGAATTCAATGGATGAAAACATACATATTTCAGAGAAAAAGAGAGAAAAGCTTTCATGCTCGCTCTCAGCAGCTAGGTCTAGAAGGAAATTCTGAGAAAACTGAATGTATGTCCATGCATCAGGAACAGATGCAGAAAGACATCACAGCATAAAAAGAGGTGGTAAGTTCTTTGAGATTTTGGTAAACTCAGATATTGGAAACAACATCAACAAATCAAACTGCATTCATGAGGAAAATGACAGAAGACTGAGCTAGGCGAATTCCTGTTATATTGCGCCCCAGAATCGTTCGTCTTCTTGTTTCTTATCGAAAAAAAAAAAGAGAGAGAGAGACCATATTTAGAACCATAATTTTTTTTCTGTTGTATACAGGTGTCAAATTTGGTCTCTCACACTAAGGGAGGAATATAGGTTGATGTCTTTTCGACAAAAAATGCTGAAGAAGGCATTTGCGCCAAAGAGGGAAGAGGTGACAGGAAACCGAAACTGTACGATGAGAAGGTTCATGATTTGTGCTTCTCGCCAAATATTATCCGGGCAATTAAATCAAGAAGAACGAGATGGGCGGGAGATGTGTCAGGCACGGTGCAGGGAGAAGGTGTGTATAGGGCTTTGGTGGGAAAACTTGAGGTAAAGGAGGCATTTGGAATTTGGGAATAAACTATTAGTATATATTTTCAAGAAACCAATTTAGAAGTAGTGGACAGAACTGGTCTGGCTCAAGATACGGCAAGTGGCGGGTTAGCGTGAAGACTGTGATTAACCTTTAGATTCCTTAAATTGCGGGAAATTTCTTGACTTTCCGGGAAAGTACTAGCTTCTCAAGAAGGGCACTGGTCCACATATTTAGCTTTAGTTATTTGTCTAGCCAATTAAACCGTTGGTTAGCAAGGAAACTTCGCTGTGACTTTTATTAGATATGGGAATCAAAATTTTTCCTTATGAACAGTTTTCGTAATGCGCAAGGCTGTAATGCAATAGGTATACACAATGAAAATGCAGAATATGATTATGCAGACTACAAAAAAACTACGATATATTTTTGTGGTTTGAGAATATTTCGTTACTTCTGTCCAATTTTTCAAAAGGAAATGAGTGTCTATGCAGAGACTCCCATTCGAAACAGGGAGGGGGCAAACTGAACTGATGGCTTCTTACATAATAGACACAAAGAAGGGCACCTTCTTTATTACACAAATCATAGGACTTATCAGTTCTAAGACGTGTCTCTCTTTGTAGCTTTTTAAATATATTAACTTATAACAACTTAGAGAGTATAGTGATGTTCTAGTCGCTCTGTACAGTCTTCACAACAGACGGAAAAGTAAAATTGCTAAAAAGAGTTGCTGGTTGCTGCTGCAGGTTGCATTGCTTCGAAAATTTGTGTATCCTTTCGAGAGGTTTGCATAACCTAATTTCATGCAAGTTACCTATACAAATGTGCAAGATATGAAGTATTCACACCGGTGTCAATAATGCTGCTTGCTTTCTAACATGTTAAACCGCGCCTATTAGGAAGTAGCTACCGACGTTTCGGAGAAGCTTGTAACCTTTATTCCTAAAGTCAAGATTCTTTGACTGTTAGACCATGAAATGGCGGCAATGCGCTCTTCCGAAATATCTGTAGCTATCTGCCAATTTTCACAGCTCGACATTTCAGAACACTTGAACATCATTTTTGTAAGACATGTTGTCTATGTATTCAGCATAGTTGATCTATATTCAGATTAAAACGTGTTCTAGTAAGCTAGATTTGAGGTTCTCGTAGCTTCGTTTCTGAAAATTCAGATTTTCTGGGATATGAGAATATGTCGTTGGTTGAGAGGTTTCTGAATTTCGAAGCGACGTAATGTCTTCATCTTCATAGTTCAAGGTACAAGAAGAACGTTCGTCCATGGGTGAATTAGGAGATGTTACAGCTACGGTGTTACCGGTTAATGTCTTCCTTCCAAACGCTAGAGACAATTTACCCATTGACGCAGCATCATGTCATAGAAGGCATGAATTTATGTGTTTCATTAAATTAATTTATCGTGCCTTTTATTCACGCCACTGTATAAAAAAAGTCGTACGTTGTTATGGAATTGAGGGATCACAGAGACTTGCGGGTGTTGGAAATACAGCGGAGACAGATATGACTGAGAGTCCAGCAAGAAAATGGAATAAAGATGCGTCATATAGCCACTGTACGGCTAAAGTCACCCCCTTTCGTGAAATAATGAGCGGGAATGATGACGCAGCAAGACGCATGGAAATTACTCGACGTCGAGATTTGTTGATTCAGAAAGAAAGAAAGATAAAAACTTCATTGCAACATTGCAGTTAAACTGGGAGAATGTAGTGCTTAGGAAAAAAAAAAGAATGAGAATGGTAAATATTTAAAACATGGAAAATTATTTCTGGAAAATTGTGCATTTATATTAGGGAGTAGAGGATAGACATCAGTCACCACACAGTGGCCAGCAACAGAATGAAGCGACTGACGTCAAATACTAACGATTCCGCACGAGCACAGCGGGTCTGTCTCACATATGTACGAGTAAGACAAATCATGATAATACATAGGATTATTGTGGAAGGTGATGATGTATTAGAGAATAAAAGAAGCAACAGAAAAATCTGTTTTATTGAGTGATATTGATATTCAGGACAAACAATTCAAAATAATGCGCTCCTAGTTCGATCCTGTGGCATATAAGGCTACGCCGATATCGAAATGAACTATGTGAATATACTTATTAATCGTAAAATATTACATTCTAAACTATCATAAACAGTACTACATTCCACCACATGTCTCCATCCGAGTTTATTTCACAAGATCCTGCATTAGCGAAAGGGTTCACAATAAGGGTGACACTGACAAGTGGCTAATATTTCATTATTAAAGTCTGCAGCATCTGGTCCATGGTCCATACACATGGTCAGTTTGCAACATGGTGACAAACACTGAAGGATTACGTAGATATCAAAAGGAGGAATATATTAGCCTTCCGGAATTTTTGCACTACTGCTTAAAAATTATCATGAAAAGACGGAGAAAATTATGTTAGGCTAACAATCGTTTGAAGATAACGTCAAAGTGGAAGTAACGTAAGCCTATGGAGTTATATGAAGTGTATATCCAGAGACAGTTTAAAAACTTACCACCACCCATCCGCCAAATGGAGGAGGAGGTCATCCATTTCATTACATTCTGTCATTAGTAAATCATAGTTTCATAAACACCTTCAAGACAGAATACTGACAAACTTAATAACCGAAATTTCTCCAACAGTTGAAGATACCTAATTATAGGCCAGTTATTTCCTGTGTTATAGCTACGAATAGACAAGGATTTTATTTTCTATGAGGATTTAAGTATTACGTCTGGGATATTGCTTTGTGCTGATTGGTAAAGAGTTGCAGTTGTTTCAAAAAGATCTTAATTCCTTCAGGGTCAAGCAGTCCTGGCCAGGCATGAACCCAGGAAACCCTGGCAACTACTGACCAACCTGGACGGCGTAACACCCCAGAAGACTTGAGACACCGCTGACAGAAACTGAATTCTCTTTATTCATGTTGTATTTGTAATTAGGACAGTTAAATTCAAGCTGTGTAATAATCCGCACACATCCCTTTAAGAAACAAAAGGAGAAGAGTCTGAGATTTATTCACAAAATTAGTTTCATACAATGCAAGGGGCAGCGAATAAGCGCCTCATGGTCAGCTAAGCTGCTAATTAACTGTGTATAAGAGGAAAGGCTTGCTTTGTGAAGGGTTGAAGTGACGGAAAGGGGGGTGGTATTTTGACGTTTGGTTGCATTGTGGAGACTTCGAAATATGAAAGGGAAAAGGGGTGTCCGCAAAATAAAATTGAGAGAGAGATAGGAAGTACAGGGGATGTACAAAATAATGGAAACACAAGACAATATAGGAATAAAACTGGTTGTCTTAGCTGCACTGAAAGCACATTACTTTGAGCATCTTTCGTTACTTTTTCCTTTGTTTCCGCTGTGTAGTGCCAGTGGCAATTCATTAAAGACTGTCTGTAGTATGAAGGTACTGCAAAATGGGAGATTTAACAGATTTTCAAAGTGGAGAGACTGTTGATGCGCATTTAGCTGGAGCATCTGTAATAAGAACGGCCACTTTGTTTGGTGTATCCAAAGCAGCAGCGTCCAAGGTTATGATGGCACACACAAATCACTGGAAGACATCATCGGCTGAGAGGAATAGTGGCCGAAAACCAAAACTCAGTAACAAGGATCGCCGTAAGTCGAAAACGATTGTCTAAAAATCATAGAACCGCTGCAGCAAAGGTGACAGCAGAACCCAGTATTCATCTTGAAGACCCTGTTTCCACAAAAACAGTCCGACGAGAGTTTCACAAATCCAACATCCACGGTACAGTTGCAATTGCTAAATATCTGTTTACTGAAAACAAGGCTAAAAGGCGAAAAAGATGGAGTGATGATCATAAAAACTGGAGCCTGATGATTGGAAATACGTAATACGGTCAGATGAGTCGTCTTTCACGATGTTCCCAACATGAAGCCGGGTTTATGTTTGGAGAACGCCGAAGGAAACCAATAATCCTGAATGCCTTGTTCCAACTGTGAAGAATGGAGGTGTATTTGTCATGACTTGGGCAGCAATATCTTGATATTCTGTTGGTCCTATTATTACTCCAAATCGTCGAATTACTCCTAGTGACTACACAGACTATATTTTTTTTTTATGTTTTGCTGACCGTGCACCTCAGTAATTGACCAACTTAATGAACAAATTCTTGTTTTATAATAAGTCTATTATATTCCTCTACATGTTTCGAGCACTATGTGCTCGAAAAATCTAGAGGAATGTAATAAACTTATTCTAAAACAATAGTTTCTGAATTAAGTTGGTCACTTACTAAGATTACACGGACTACACTTGCCCAGACAACATGCTTTCCATTCCCGTCAAGAGCAGAGTTCTACCTCTACCGCAAAAAAAGTGTTCATGCTTTGAGCTGATCACTTATTTCTGTTCCGAATGTTTTCAACTTCCCTCCGCTTTCCGCATTCGCTCATGGCATGGTACTTATTTAGGTACGCTTAGTTTCATTTTCATTACAGGCCTATATCATCATTACGTGTCTTACTCTACCTGATTCGATCTTCTGTGACACAAATATAAGTAAATAAAAAGAATTAAAATACATTCAACAAATCTAAAGATTATTTTCTGTCCATGTCAGAACCCTAAAAGACGCATTGGTCCATATATGTGTGTTTCCAGATTTTATAATTTCCTTTTCTATTCATAACAAGTCATCCGGTTCAGAGACTATGCTTCAAAGAGGTACACCATAAAATGGCCATTTAATTTAGCGTTACATAATTACTGCATAATTAGTCTAACCAGGCCACTGTTTGGCTGCTGGGGTGTTTATGTTTTGGGTTGTCTACCTGTGTTAGTTTCTATGAAAAACAAACAGAATTTTGAGTTCCGATATATCCACCAGATGGTAGCAATTAATGGCGCTGGAATGTCTTTTTTAATTCCTCAATTTTTGCTGAAAGAATGGTTTTGTGTTTCATGCAGCAACTACCAAGTTTTCTTCAAAAAATATTAAGGAAGCTGTGATCAGTGATCTACACGTTTGGCGTGCGTTGAGGGAATAAAAAAAGACAAATCGAAAGACCAAGTGGTACTTTGACAAAAAATATACATATATTATTATTACATTTCTTCTTCTTCTTATTATTATTATTATTATTATTATATTACTGAATTTTATAAAGTTGTAGCTAGACCATCACTACTCTATGGCAGCGAAACTTGGGTAACCACGAAGAGATACATGACTCGCCTAGAAGCTGCAGAGATGCGCTTTCTAAGAAGTGTTACGGGATACACAAGACGGGATAAAATAAGAAGCGAAGTCATAAGGAAAGAACTAGAGATCTCTGGAATACAAGAAGTGAGACTCAAATGCAAACAAAACTGGATCAACCACCTTGAAAGGATGGACAACACCAGACTCCCGAAACACGCCCTCAACTACAAACCTCGAGGAAGAAGAGATCGTGGACGCCCCAGGAAATGATGGCAATGCGTCGATGCCGTAAAGAGTCAAACAACCTAATCCATGGAGGAAGATGATGATGATATTTCTTAAATCGCATTATTCTGCAAGTATTATTCTTATGCCAGACGTGCATCTGCGACAATTACGCATAAGGTTTCCAGAGAAATTGGTATCTTTGAAATGCAAGCTACTACACTGAAACGCTTTGTAGTCTCATGAAAGTTTCAAGTCAATACACATAGAGAAAATACACGTAAATACATCAGATAAACCTACTGAAATATGGACTAGAGTTGCAAAAGAAATATTACTAATATTGTGGCAGTAGATCGCTAATCGGCCAAATATAGACCTACAACAGACTGCCACTATAGACGAATAAGGCCGTGAGCCAATTCCCGTCATCGCCGATCCTCAAAACAGGTACAAGCTGTCTTAGCTTTAAACAGTGCCGGTTTCTGACAAACAACGCCACGTACTCTTATGTAAGTTACCAGAGTTTCGGAAGAAAATACTCTATCTATCTGCAAGGTAGAACAATCTTCTCTCTTCACAGGATAAGAGTTTTCTACCGTGAAGTTACAGGCGGTAGGTTGGAGAAACCCCATGGGCTTCTAATAACCATCTGCATTTTATGAATTTTTATCCCTTCTATCATTACTGCAAGCATAAATCCAAGATAAATCATATCTTGCTTACAGTATTAATATTTAGCATTGTTATTAACTTACAGTTGCATTGTCAGCAATAATATTCAACAAATTCCCCAATATACTGACAGAAATTACTTCATGCCTACCAAATCACAAAGAGATTCCACTAAAATCATGACAGCAAAGTTTCGAAATTTGTAATTTCAGCCTGTTACTTTCCCTAACCTAATTCTACATCCAGTAGTTCGCCTCGGGGGTAGAACCCTCCTTTTTATTGACAAAGTAAAATCGTGACTGCAACCGAAAACTAGCCGCAGATATCCATGGCCTTTCTCACTCCTAGTATAGGATTTACACTTGCCTAAATCGATCAAGTTGGCCAAAGGAGTAAGATTCGTAAATTCTGTCCGGGAGGTGCTTGGTTTGAATTCCTACCTGGACACATACTATACTCTCTTTTGTTTTCGTAGTTTTCGTCTCTCTTTTCCGAAGGCAAATAACAAAGCACATCAAAACACGCCAAGAACGGCCAAATCCTCTCACTTTCATAGAATGCTACCGTTCTCTCATGTCGTTATTTACATTGTTATAATGAACACATTAAGCTACTCTTATTAGTAGGAAGAATATGAGTCAGAAATATGTTTACATGGAAGTACCTTTTGTATCCTCTTTCAGATAAGTTGCTATTTCGAAGCTCACGTGCATTTTACAACACGTTCTGTTAACTCTGTCGAGATACAAAGAAAAAATATATTTCTTCTGTTCTAAAAGAAAAATGGAGCCCACTCAACGCGATGCGTATCTATTACAGTTATAGAGTTTTTAAAAGTCAAGCATTGCAGGTCGTCAATTTCTTTTTTCGTAGGGAAGTTATTCATTCGTCCAAACAGTAATTCCATTTTTGTTATGTGCTAATTCCTTCTGCATCATTCTTACAGAACTAAATTATACGTGACGTCTGAATCTCTACGTAAAAAAAAGTTTTTCTATTTCTCAGCCAAGGACTAGAAGTTTACTGTCCCTCGAGAAAATCCCCAGCAGTGGAAGCTGTTTCCTGGACGGAATAGAAGGAACAATTAAACGCTGAACAAATCTGAAAGAGAAGCTACCCACAAGACGGATGGTGCCGCTAGATCCTTAACCATCCATCTTCGTGGAGTTTCCACCTTAGCCTTCAAATTAGTTGTACCTAATAAGAGCCGGTGCACTGAAGTAGGCAGCTACCACGTTGAACTGGCTCTGAGTACGACAGTCCAGTGTCGTATTAATGAAACTTTTCAACGGAAGCATCCATCTAAAGATAGGAAAAGAAAATGCCATTCGTCTTAATACAGGTAATGTACTCCCAACCTCTGTCCACTAAGCGCAGCAGTGCTGGCAAAGTCACAAGAGGCTTTAACAGAAGGGACGAGAAAGATTATGGTTTAACATCAAATAATTTTGTAATATTATATTACTAGTACAATTCAAAGTAGAATAATTTCCAAATTAAATTAAGGAAGAACTGCAAATTATACAAATGTCACATGAAAAGTTATGCAACTGAACTTTGGTAAAGATCACTGACTGTCACTTCATATAAAACTAGCCGGAGCACTAATTTCTGATAAATAAGGGTGTGATAATTGTACACGTCTATTACATAGGACTGCATCCAGATACAAATTTAACGGTCAAAACTGTGAACAGGACCGAAAGCTAAGTATCAAGTAACAAGTAATATTAGGCTCATAATCAATCTGGCATTTACATTTTTTTTTCACGTTCTTTGGATGGAAAATTTTAAAAAATAGCATGTTTCATTTGTGGCCTTAAACGCCTTTTCTGATGCTGCTAGATTTAGAAATCTGCATTTCACTGGGTTCATTTCTGTTAAATGCTTCTGCAGAAAAAAAAGGCGTTTGTCGTTTCTTTGTTTGCAAGGGGAGCGCCATTTTCTTGTTTAAGAGAGGATGTATTTTCTTTTCATAATACTATGTTAAAATACACTTCTTGGCAGTAACTAACAAACATAAACCTGACGTAAAACAAGAATAAACCTGACGACTTGAAGGTTCATTCACTTCCACCACTATTCCTCCACAAACTATACACTTGCCCGAATTCAGCTGATAGGATAGTCTAATATATTTTTAGATCTGAAGCTCTCACGGCAGTGACTATCAACAAAACTGCCATATGAGGTTTGACACCGCGTAACCTGGTAATTACGTTGTAAAGTTTCAGAAAAACCTGCCTATGACATCAACATATTTGTCTGAATGTCGCTACATATCCACCAAAGTAAAAGATGTCACATTTCAGAAGATAGTTATCTATTCTTATTTAACTGTAATTTGTTTAATGACGCTATCAACAACTCAGGAAATATAATGTCGTATATTCGGATGATTGTGAACAATGAACTGAAGCGGGTGTGGAAGACAATGATCGAGGCATAAGTTAAAGTACTACACCGGCAGGTGTTTAGAAAGACTGAGAAAACCACGAAAATCCCACTCAGGACATCCGGTATCCCGGCTGGAATTTGTGAAGAACACCTGTCGAATAAAGGTCAAAAAGTTACTGCTTAAATACGCTTGTTCGCATACTGGTAGTCTTCAAAGTACTAAGCACGAATTCAAGATGTAACTAGCCCTTGTCAGATTCATGACAGACAAGGACACGGGCCTTCCGCGGACTTCGTCGCCCAGTCTTGAGGCCTAATATCCATTCTAACGACATCATACCATCCATGAGTTAGAACACACCGTTACAGGCCTACAACCACAGGCGTCGTATAGTGACATGGTCGCGTACTTCAGTTCCAGTGTTCCTTCCTCACGTGATAAAAAATGCTTTGAATTCGTAAAGCCTGCGTTCCATTCTCGTCATAATTTTCTCCCTAATAATATTAGTACTTGTAACCAAGCTGTATGAGACTTGGTACGAAATATGTTTCACTGCTAATTTCAGCGATGATGATGATGATGATGATGATGATGATGATGATGCAATTATTAAATATCTCATGCAACAGATAAAATATGACGACGATGCAAAACTTCAAGTGATAAACTAGTGTTGTCATCTAATAAGGTTTATGATATGGTATTAAGGTATCGTACTAAGATATGTCTCTGAATAATAGTCACCTTCTACAGCACTTCTGTAAACGTACGAAACAACATTATATCCATCTGGAATATCTCATTACTAGCCCAAAACCTCAGATGCTACTATACTACTACTACTACTATTACTACCAGTGCTGTTACTACTACTACCACTAGTGCTACTACTAACAGTGCTGCTGCTACTGTTACTACTACTACTACTACTAGTGCTGCTGCTACTACTACTACTACTACTACTACTACTACTACTAGTGCTACTACTACTACTACTACTACTACTACTACTAGTACCACCACTACTAACACTACTGCTGCTGCTGCTAAATGTCATAATAATCCAATAATATCCCAATAATTCCGCTACTATACTACTACTAGTACTGTAATTAATATTAGTAGCAGTAACAGTAGTAGTAGTAGGCCTAGTGGTAGTAGTAGGAAATTGCATGAAACAAATTTCATTTTTCAAGCCAGTGGTAGACCAGCCCTTAAGAATGCCACATCTTTTATGGGACCCAGGATTTCATTGCCATCGCTACTGCAATGAGCCAGATGAATCCATTCCACAACTGTGCATGCTGTTTATTTATGTTCCACTCTAATATCGATTTCCTACCCCTGCCTGAGACTCCCCAGAAGTATTTTCTTTATATGTCACAGCGAAAATACTGTATACTTCTCTTCACTCCCGTGCGTGCTACATACATCGTCCAACCCGCCATCGTTGATTTGATCCTAAAATCTACAGAAGAGTAAGAAACTGGAAGCTCTTCATTACACACATTTCACTCTTCTCTTGTTTCTTCCTTTCGGTTGGTACGAATAACCTCAGGCTACAGACTATATGTCCACACGTCGAGACGCCCACCTAAAGTTACTATTTGTACAAGCCCACGTAATATACCAGTTTGTGGAAGAGGGTAGGTAAAATGAAAGTCGGTTGTTGTTATTTATCTTTTTGTTTATTAAACGACGTTCTCAGAAACTCAACATTACGCAAGTTGAAATGGTGAGACGACTGATGAATGAGGAATTGAGAAGTATTTAGCAGAAAGCGATCTTGTTCTAATCGAGCCTGTTTCATGAAGCGACGGGGCAAAACTACATGAAACCTTGGTCAAAAGATCAGATGACGCGCCCAAAATTAGAATAAGGCATATCCCCAGACTAATATTATCACCATTACTCTTAACATCATATTATCGTCATCACGAGCATGAAAAGTATTAGCACTAGTAGCTTCAATTCATGCATGATTTTACGCCAAAGGCATAATTAATATTGGTATCAGTGTCCCACGTCATGTTTTTTCTTTCGTTTTGCAGTTCCGAAGCCGGCGCCTTCTCTCAACGACTACAACACCGTCAGTTGCACGAGCGGTGGATACGGAGGTGGCCTGGTCAGTGCTACGGGTGTTGGTCTGGGAGGATGCAACGTCGGTGGCGGAGGTCTCATGGGAACCGGGACTCTCGGAGGAGTACTGGGGGGCCCCAACAGCCTCAACAACACTGGCAGAACAAACTTCACGAACAAGCAACTGACAGAACTAGAGAAAGAATTCCACTTCAACAAGTACCTGACAAGGGCAAGAAGAATCGAGATTGCTTCTGCTCTACAACTGAACGAGACACAAGTAAAAATATGGTTTCAGAATCGTAGAATGAAACAAAAGAAACGAATGAAAGAAGGTTTAATACCTACAGAACCGATTACAAACGGCGGGGCTGGTGCTAGTTCAGGTATTTCAAATCTCGGAGGTGTCAGTAGTGGTAGTAACTCGCCAACAAGTGCCCACAGCAACAGTGACATTACAATTGCACCTCTAAGCAATGAGAACAGTCAAGAAATGTCACCATCAGCAACAGACCACTGATTATTATCGAACTCCATTTCTGAGGTGTTAATTAGATATGGACAGTCGAATTAGAAACGCGAAGCACTCATTACCAACCTCATAGGTTCAGCTCAAAATAACATACAACCTTTCTTATACGTGTTACATGGGTGTAAAATTGTAGGCTTAATGCTGATTCAAAATATCAGTGACCACTAAAGGATGAAAACACTTGTGAATTATATTCTGTTTGGTGCCAGTTTCCATACCGTTCGGCTGCAATAACACAAATGAAACTCTCAGAGAGGCTTGCCATAACCGTATTAAGGCCTAAAGGACAAAGAGGAGAAATTGATGTTCCAAAATTTCAGATTTATCTGTTAGGCCTACGTTACTAGTCTCTTCATCAGGGTCAAAAGGTATAATTCTGCCAGATATCTATCATTAATATGTAGGCCTAATCATCTCTCTGAACACCTAGAAATTGTAATATTTTAGACAGATTTAACATTAAGACAACTTTGTTGTTCGTGTTTACAATAGGCGCAGAAGCAACTAACTTGAAAATAGAAAAAAATTAGAACAAAAAATTTCGCAAGTTATGTACACATTCAAAGCCCAACACATTTACGAGCTTCAAGTCATCACTATGTTTTATTTAAACTTCATACATTCAACACTTTTCCACTCTTTCGGTGTGCATATACATTTCGGATACACGAAAGTATGCTCAGTGCTTCTGTGTAGTTATTCTCCATCTAAATTTTCATTTTTGTAAAGACAGCATAAACCCCATTCCTTTATAAAGCCATGTATGTTTATATAATTGTAATTGTAATTAATTACATTTTTATAACGTTTCACTCTTAAAACCTGATATGAAAAACAATGGAAGCAATGAAGACATGTTTTCGTGTTTACGAAGATCGGAGATGTATAAGACGTGACTAAAAGAAACAATGGAAATGTGTTGGTGGTACCACGTTGAACATTACAATTGAGAAGTATCGCGGAGTTTCAAAAGTAAAAATCAATCAACCAATTTATTTACCTACATTTAAGCCAGTAGGTCACATACAGGTAAAGCATTAACAGTTTTGGTACTTGAAACAACTAAAATAATACAGTTCCTTTTTTAGTTCAACTGTAAGTTTTGAGTTTTGTTCACATAAGTCTATAAGGTCTTTTATAAAGCAGAATTTTTAGAATAATATCGAATAAAGCTGAAATAGGGTATAAGTTTTAATTATACCACCGATATTAGTAAAAAGGAAATTATCCTTGTATACCTGCTTAAGGAGTCCAGATATCGGTAAATTCCAGTTATGTCTAATTGAACAAAACTGGGGCTGAAGTACGAAAAAATAATAAGATATTATTTGAAGGAAGTGACCGTGACAGTGTATAATTCAAACAATTTTAAAGTCGACAATTTACATTTTCTTGATTATAAGGTTATTAAAATGCATAAATATTATATTCCTAGAGAAGCTGTCAAATAAAATACTGTTAACCATGTACCTTTAATCGATTATATCAGCTACAAACACAATTAGCTGAGTCGTTAACAGAACAGTCCCAACGTACGTGCATGCCGAATTAGACAAGTAGGCTACTTAAAAATGTGGAGTTTTGCAGGATATAGATGCTTTATTAAATGGTATATATCAGTGTGAAAGAAAATAAAATTTATTTCTTCTGGCAGAAATATTCCGCTGCTAAAATACTACACACAGTGTTACTTTCTCGTGCAGAGAAATTATTTTGATCTCAAAGGAAAGTCGTCCAAAACATTAGCGGAAAACTAGATCAGATTTGCATTTAACCATTAATTTACGCATATAGATTTCTGCTGATTCATGCCCACAATGAGCATCTACCTGCTGTAGCATCTTCTGTGAGTCTCCTACAAACTTGACAATAACAATTTCAAAATAAAAATGGATTTTGGTGATGAATAAAATAAAATCGTATTTATTTTTTTTTAATTGGCATATTTTTATAGGGTAGGGCTTAAATTATTAAATATTATGGTCGAAAGTGACAATGACTGCACCAAATTTAATTCAGAAAACCGCCACTACCAAGCACGACAAATAATGAACAATTTATTTTATATGGTTTATAAGTAATATAAAACTGGTTTCTTTGTGTGAGATCTTAGGTTCCCACGGTGTCGATTATAACTCTTGCAGTCTTCTGGGCTGTAACACCACGTAGTTTGGTAGAAATATACCGATATCCGGAGAAACGTGCGGCCTCCATTTTATACACCGAAGACGGAAGCAGGAGTTTCGTGAATAATTTCGGCAAGTTTCGGCCAGATTACATTGCGCCATGTCCTAGAAGATGAAAATCTTCGGAATAATTTATGGCATTTATAGAAAATTATTTCCCTCAAATCGTCCACGACACATTTTTATTTGATATTAATTTAAGTAAAACGTAAATTAAAGTTAATTTAATTACCCAGGTGGCAATTCTATCTACCCGATAAAGTTCAGCGTCATATTTCTTCGTAAGTCTTAGTAATGCAATTTTCTGCAGTAGCAAGTTATACAGTTTTTAATCTAAGCCCCCTATGCGTCTCGTGGAGGTTATTCTTAGAAGCAGAAAAACTGGAACATAACAAGTACCGAATCTATGTTCCGCAGTAAAAGAGTTCACATATGCGAGATTTAAAGTCACATCGGTGCTTTTAAGCTTCTTTCAAGTCCCCTGGGATATGACACAATGTCAATGGGAGGGTAATTCCCGAATTTTCCAAAGATTTTTGCCTTCACTTCCAGGTTCAAGGAATCCAATGACTGCTAGCTTGACCCTGATGATGGGGGCACTATGATTTTACGAAACGTCAGGAATTACAAAACGACTTAGAGTCGCTTTTCATAAGATCTGAAACTTCAAATTTAAATCTGTTCTTCCATTAATGCTCAGCTGCACGGAAGGATGACTTGAATAACTTTGAAAGGGTATGTAGTCAAACACAACTATGTCAATTAAGGTGTACTTAATGGCTATACACCTTAATTGACATAGTTGTGTTTGACTACATACCCTTTCCAAGTTTCACACACACAACAGGGATGACACACTTCCTAGACTTGAATAACGTTTTTGATGTCCACTGTTACACAAATGGATATGAGTGCGGAAAAGTTTAAGCGATTTTTAAAAATTCACGTTTGTTGTTATCGTCCTAATAGTTATAAATTTTGGCCTGTGGCAGTATCATTCTTCTGTTAAGAACTTGTTGTTTTTCCCCCCTACAAAAGTCAGATAAAATTTTAAAAATCTGGACTCCTTAGGGAGAATGTGATTATATTCTTACGTAAGTCTAGAAAAACTGTTACATAGGAAGCCAATTAAATTATACACAGGATTAATTGTACAAAGCGAAGCAGGTGATATGACAGTAATCCCATAGCATATGTTAGAAAAGAGGTTGTCGCCCTTCTGGGATTTTGGGCAGCATTTTTTGGTAGTTACCAACGTTTCGATACAGCCTATGTCCCCCATCTTCAAGGTTTAAGGAGTGCAAGAATACATGACGCACTGAGAAAACATTTTATACACATAGTATAAATTCTACGGTGTAATATTCTCGCTAATATGTAGTGACGTCCATCTGACCTAGCAACATGAAAGAGCTGTTTAATTAGGTTGCGATACTCGCCATTATTAGTGCTTCTGAACGTAACTACGCTACATCTCAACCCTGCGAGAATCTGGCAACTTCTAACAGCGGTAGTCCAGATCAAGTTTCAGGGAAGTCACAGGGCGATTTGAGGTTTCCATTCCTTTCAATTATCATTTTACTATCGCTCGGTGTTCTTATCGCTATTCACTCGCATCGTATTGAAGCTACATTGCTAGACACTCATGTCATCCCTAAATCAACCATAAAAAAATATTAGCCAGAAGGCAGCAGTTCTTTTCACTCTCGAAATGGCAAAGTTGATTATTTCGAATGGTAGTCATCTAATGAAAATCCTTTTTCAGTTTTATGAGGGACAAGAATGCTGTAACCCCTGCAGCGGAATAGCAAGATTATTGCGCTGTAATATTAACATTATATACACAGAAGATCAGCTAGTGTATAATTAAGTACAATCAGACTAAGGTGTTTTTCACTTTAGACAATTAATCCTGTGTATATTACAGTCAGACTCCAATTTATAACAGGCTCCGCATTACAGAACGCGCTGATTTTGCTCCATTATTTGCAGAATTTGACTAACCCGATATACAGCAAGAATATCAGGCAATATGCGAAACCCTGTCCAAGTTTAAAAAAAAATAGTATTACCCTATATTTGAAGAAATACACGCCAAAATAATTTAAAACTAATTGCCCTCTGTTAATTGCTTGTATTTATAAATAAGTTGTACACATTAGTCGGAATTTCTGTCCGACAGCATTTCGGGAAAAGAGAGAGTGCGATACTTTACGTGTTCGGTTTCATATCGGAACCACAACTGAAATAAATATAACTTCATATTATGCCAAGGAACGAGTGATTAAAACAAGGCGTAAATATTTTAAATAGCCTAACTAAAAAAAGCAGTACTTATCTCGCTCGAATAAATGTTTCTGACTGTATAGAAGTTTCTGTACAGAACGACAAAATGAAAACGAAATTACTAGAGCAATCTAGCCCAATCACAAAGTTACCTTACCACTAACCTGTAATAAAGTGTATATATATGTATATTTGCGATGGACAAATTACTACTAAAAGCTATGTTCATATGTGCATTAATGTTGTAAAATACAATTAAGAGTAAACACTACTACGGAGCACTTAATACGTTTATTGTGATCAGTTGTGTATAATGAAGTTTTTTTTTACCTCAGGGATTAATGAAGTAAGATATTTAGGTTATGTAAGTATGTACAAAAATAAAACTAACTATGCAATGCCAGTTACCACTAATATAGGCGGCATGTTTGCATACTGTGTTTGTCATGGGAAGTGGGAAGCCCTACTACCTGAACATGCTTATAGTACAGTTCCTGCATTTCTCTCCTCTACGATATGTTCTAATGAAGTCCCCACTCTACTCTCTCCCTTTCAAATTCCCTTCGCTCGAAACATAGACCTAAATGATGGATTGTCGCGAGAAACTGAAAGCATTATTTTCACTCCAAAAAACAATGCACATATTTTCCATCAGAGCTGACACATGTAGAGTGCTTTTTGGAGTTAATACATACTAATATAGAATGGCAAAAAATTTGTCTTCTAACCAGAATTGTTATGTATGCGGAACAATAAACGAGCCACATCACTGAATGAAAAGCTTTACTGGTTCCTCTGTTATGCAAATTAAGAATGTGTCATTTGTTTGCTTTATGTAGGCCCTCAATTTCGCAAGTATACGGGATACAGTTGTTTTATATATCATTGTGCACAAACTTTTTGACAAGAGTTTAGCTTGTAAGTTTCACCTGATGTCAATTAAAGTGCGCCTTGTCTGTCGTCTGTTAATTAACTGTCAAAGAATCTTGTCCAGCAAGAGAAAGTTCGTAGTTGTGGGTGACGAGAACGTAAAAGTTTAAAGCTACAGTCTATAAGTTGAAAATATAACTATCAAACTTATCAAGTCTCAAAAAAATTAATCGCCAATAACCACCGGTGCAAAAGGTCATTCTATGAAATTCCCGTATACTACGCGAATTTAAATTAAAAACTTTCATTAATAACCGTTGCCTCATTTGGAAACTGAGTTTAAATCCAATCACAAAGAATAGCAAGCTGTAATTGGCATGTATAAAATACGAACCTACTTTTTACTTTGTGACCGTTAGAACTCGCTGAAAAGCAGTATAGTTACCGTCTTTTATGTTTTCCTGTTTTCTTCTTCGTTTTGTGCGTAACAGAACAATATATAGAAATATTTGAAAATCTCGAATATATTAAAAATAGCAGTAAGAATATTTCGCTGTAGACTATACTTCCTAAAACTATTTCAGTTTCGCCTCTTGTATGTTAAGACGTAAATCGTTACGAAGTCATGACTAAAATCAAGCAGCAAACGGAATGACAAGCAACAGAGTAGAACAAGATGTGATTTTATAGACTTGTAATGAATAATGAACTAGCTAGAATATGATTTACAGTCGAAGTGTTTTCCCTATTTATTAACCTACAAAATGAAAAATGACCTTCAAATGACTGACAAATTCCGAATTGTTACACGAAATAAGTACCGTGATACTTTAAAATTACACAGAAATTGGTATGTATAATGTAGAGACGGAAATTTTAAACATTAATTTTGTTATTACGTTACTATGTGAAGGCAAATAAATCCATTTCTGCCTATAAAGATACTACTATTACTACCAACAGGTCTACAATTAATATTCTGATATTCACAAGACTAACAGAATTACCACTAACACTGCTGTTAAGTATTATTATTATTATTATTATTATTATTATTATACACTTATCGGCTTGATGATTCAACAGCTTAATTTTCAATTAGGGTCAGCATAAAAAAGGAAAGAATAAAAATTTTTTCATTGTATTGTAGTGAGATATAATGCAATCTACTTAAAAACATTTTAACTGTACTAGAGTGACAGATCTGCTGCGGAAGAAACAGAAGACGGGAATTAATTGTTGTTGCTCACAGTGCAAAATTAATTGGGTTATAAAACCTACTTCTAGCTATATAATTAGTAGCTGCGTAGTTTGCGTTCATTCACGTAAATTAATGACAAGGCAGGGAATTCAATTTCATTACTTTTTGTAAAACTTATAAATTATACTAAAATTGATTTATTTTAGTTCATTTCGCACCAGTCAGTATTACAAATAATATACTATTGTTAACATGTAATGCACAAAATTTAGCCAAATCGTTTTAAACAATTAGTTCTTTCCTTATGAAAACATAACACACTCAATTTACCAACATACAAGATTTCCGGTGATGATGTTGAGGAAAACAACAGTTGTGTACTTGGAACAAATCTAAACCCATGAACACTAACTACGAGTTTACCGTGTTAATGGAAAGTTACGCAGTTGGTACATGTAGATATTTCATTCCCTAGGTCTTTCAAAATTTAGGCATATTTAAGCAATTGGAAGTTCCTTCAAATAATTCCAGACGAGTACTGCAAAAATATGCGAGCAATTCAAATAATCTTGACAGACACTACAGGTATAAAATATTGTTATCAATTATGTAAAGTCCCATGTTTAATTAAGCTGCTCCATACATTTAGAGTTTCATGAAATGCTTGAAATTGGAAACATTACCGCCATAACTTGGACAACGATTTCGGTTTTGTTTGATTCCATGCTTCCGCCGCGAAGTAGATGAGAACATCGCTCGTCTAGAGTATCACGCAGCGGGTAGCAGCAATTCCTTGCCGAAGTTTAGGGACAACCTATCGGTCCCATTTCCAAGGGTCAAGAATACAATCATTATGGATGCTTGGGCTTTGAAGATGGGACCGATAGGTTGTCCCAAAACGTCGGCAAGGATTTACCACTACTCGCTGCCTAATAACCCAGAAGGGCGCAGTTCTCATCTGCTTCGCGGCGGAAGCCTGAAGTCGCTTCTACGGAGATGCAAATCTACGTCACGTCCAGACATTCGAAAGATTTCATTTTTGGATTCTTGACTCTTGAAGGTGGAACCGATAGGTTGTTCCGAAACGTCGCTAAGGAATTATCACTAGTTGCTGCGTAATAATCCAGAAGAGTGAATTTCTCAATTTCGATTTTAAAGTTATTCGCATTTTCCTTAACATTCCCTTTTTATGAACACGGGTATTTATTATTGAAAATGGCTTTTTAGGGTCCTGTGTACAGTATTTTCTAAGCCAAGATATTAACATGTTTTTAGGATTTTCGTACTACAGCCATCGTAAATGAACGACTGAGAAAAAAAAAATAGTGAAGACAGACCACCTATGTACAGAAATGTATAGCAGATTATAACCCGTCTCTGATGTATTTGGTCAACTTCAAACGCTATCACCCATAATCCTAATTAAACCAACTATACAAGGAAGATAAACTTTTGCTATGTAATACAATTAACATAAGTCCCAACCCACAAACCAACTTGTATTAACGAGAGGTTAATAAGTCGAAACTTATTAGTTATTAACTAGTTAGGTTGTAAATTCCAAAAATGATGAAAGAAGTGAAAAAACACATAAATTTGAAGAAATTACATTTATACACATTTATGTACTAGTGATTATTCTAAATGTATTTCACAATGGATTTTTAAAGAATGCCATTATGGACTTAGTTTACCCCAATAATAAATTAAATAAATGAAAAATTGCCTCTAAAAATATCAGACAAAAAATTATGTACTGTTTTACCCTTCTGTAAAAAAAATCAGACATCTGGATACTTGAATTGACACAATAAACTGAAGAATTATAGGATAAACATGGAATTGAATAGTATATATAACTATATTCAATGCCAAGTCCACGTCTCAGAGAAATTAACAAGAATGGCACAAGTGTCTATATACAGGACACAGTCAATTTACGTACTTTTATGTGGTGATATGGAACACAAAGACCCTGTCTACCTGAACATCTTTGGTGATTTGACGCTTCATACCTCCTTTTCTTTGGAAATATAATCCTATGAAACTTGCCACAGTAAGTGGTACAGATCCCGTTTTAACCGAATTGCGGCATTTTGTCAAACGTTAACGTAGGCTGTAACATATTTTAGGGCAGAATTTGTACACCAATATATAAGTTCTGTATCAAACGTTATTGGGAGAAATTATGTTTCCTAACACAAACTAATAAATGATGGTCTGTGATTACAAATGCGAAACTTTCTTTAACAATCGGGCTTGCTCATTTTGCACATAACTGTATGTCTGGACTGCTTTTGGGAGCTGAACAAAACAATGAAAGCTACCATGCGACCAGGCGACCAGGCGACCAGGCAACCAGGCTATGACGTGTGCGCTTAGAACTACGCGAATTGTCTTTTCCTTTACTGAATTGTACACTGGGTGTTGCAGAGCAGGTGATTTGCTTTTGTCTAAAAGAAAAGCGAACTCCTTACTCACTTACTTACTTACTTACTCCATGGAGCAGAGTCCTTCTTGAGAAGCTAACTGGTTCTGCAGCTAGTCAAGAAATTCCCCGCACTTTATGGAACCCGAAAGTTCATCACCGTATTCACAAG
>Ga0123355_10002812_pt1 | contig 24717 bp, 23 predicted proteins | sample TergutEmb28metaG_3_FD_89872 | JGI IMG/M metagenome (GOLD analysis project Ga0123355, IMG submission 89872) | Embiratermes neotenicus P1 segment gut microbial communities from Petit-Saut dam, French Guiana - Emb289 P1 | ecosystem: Host-associated > Arthropoda: Insects > Digestive system > Gut ...
ACAAAGGCCTAATTCTAGTGGGCGCTGTCCCAAGCTTCGCCATTCCGCCGGGTGAAACCCGGCTACACTTCCTCACTGCGTTGCGGGCGTGCGCGGTGCGCACGGATGGTTGTAGGGCGCGCGTTCGCTACAAAGGCCTAATTCTAGTGGGCGCTGTCCCAAGCTTCGCCATTCCGCCGGGTGAAACCCGGCTACACTTCCTCACTGCGTTGCGGGCGTGCGCGGTGCGCACAGATGGTTGTAGGGTGTGCGTTCGCTACAAAGGCCTAATTCTAGTGGGCGCTGCCCCAAGCTTCGCCATTTCGCCGGGTGAAACCCGGCTGTCCTCACTGCGTGGCGGGCTATGTTGCAGGCGTAGATGGTTGTTGTAATTATTTTTCTATCCCTTTGTGGCCAGGCTAATCTGCGCATGTATCAGCGGAGTTGGGCGTGGTTTGTTGCTGGAGATTTTGTAGGATGCGATAAGTTTTGCTTTCGCTTCTTTTGCAGCTTCTGGGTTGTTGGTGTGCAGGGTGGCTAGGGGTTGGCCTTTTTCTACGTAGTTGCCAGTTTTTGCGTGTAGGACTATGCCTGCGCTGTGGTCTATTGTGTCTGTGGGGATGCTGCGGCCTGCGCCTAAGGTTACGGCGGCTAGGCCAATGCCCTCTGTGTCCATTTTTGTGATATAGCCTGTTTCTGGGGCGGGGCAGGGGATGATATGGGCGGCCTTGGGGAAGTTTTCTGGGTTAAGAATATAGCTTGGGTCGCCTCCTTGGGCTTCTATCATTTCTGCAAATTTTTGTAAGGCTATGCCGCTTTTTATTGCGTCTTCTACTTTTTGGCGGCATTCTGCAAAATCGCCTTCGGCAGCCAGATGCAGCAGATGTGCGGCTAGAGTTATGCAAACCTCGGCCAGGGGTTTGTCGCTTGCTTTGTCGCTTAGCACTTCTATTGCTTCTATCACCTCTAGGCTGTTGCCCACGGCCCAGCCCAGTGGTGCAGACATATCTGTGATAATTGCTGCAGTTTCGCGGCCGCACGCGCCGCCGATGTTGACCATTTCTTGCGCCAGTTTTGTGGCATCTTCAACATCCTTCATAAATGCGCCGCTGCCGGTTTTTACGTCTAATAGGATATATTTTGCCCCAGCTGCGATTTTTTTACTCATTATGCTGGCGGCTATAAGGGGGATGCTGTCTACTGTGGCAGTAACGTCGCGCAGGGCGTAGATTGCCTTGTCTGCTGGGGCTAGGTTGGCAGATTGGCCTGTTATGCATATTTTGTGGTGGTTTACTATTTTTAAAAATTCTTCGCTTTCTAGGCTGGTGCGTACCCCTGGTATGGATTCGATTTTATCTATAGTGCCGCCGGTGTGGCCAAGGCCACGGCCGCTCATTTTTGGGATGTTTAGGCCCAGGGCCGCCACTATGGGCGCCACAATAAGGGTGGTTTTGTCGCCCACGCCGCCGGTGGAATGTTTATCCACATTTTTGCCATGGAGGTTGCTAAGGTCAATTTGCTCGCCAGAATTTGCCATTGCCATGGTTAGGGCGGCGGTTTCTTCTGGTGACATTCCCTGGAAATAAATGGCCATTAGCAATGCAGACATCTGATAATCGGGTACTTCGCCTGTGGTAAAACCCTGCACAACGAAGTTAATCTCGTCATTTGTAAGGGTTTTGCCGCGTTTTTTATTGTTTATAATTTCGTACATTCGCATGATTGTAACCTCCAGACATTTTCATTATAATATGTCTATAATTATAAACTGAAGGAGCTGGAAATGAAAGGTGCGTTTGAAACAAAAAATTACAGAAATTTGTTCGCCGAGTTTGGCTACAGCCAAAACGAAATCGACGAACGGCTAAAAAACATTGTAAATACAATGTTTTACGGCCCAGATGAAGAGCGCCTCTACCACGTAGAAGGCGACACAGGTTACATTGTGGACACGGGCAACAACGACGCCCGCACAGAAGGCATGAGTTACGCCATGATGATGTTCGTGCAGCTGGACATGAAGGAAGAATTTGACCGCACATGGCGCTGGTCTGTTAAAAACATGTACCAAACTGATGGGGAATTCCGTGGATATTTTGCATGGAGCTGCGCCCTAGACGGTACAAAAAACGCCCAAGGCCCTGCTCCAGATGGAGAAGAATATTTTGCCCTGGCGTTATTCTTCGCGGCCAACCGCTGGGGCGACGGCGAAGGTGTGTTAAATTACACAGAATGGGCAAGAAAAATCCTGCATGACTGCGTTCACAAGGGCGAAAAGGAAGGCGACGGGGACCCAATGTGGAACCCGCAAAACAAGCTGATTAAATTTATCCCCAACTGCGAGTTTACAGACCCATCCTACCATCTGCCCCATTTCTACGAGCTTTTTGCGCTGTGGGCAAATGAAGCAGACCGCCCCTTCTGGAAAGAAGCCGCCCAGGCCAGCCGAGATTATTTAAAAACCGCTTGCCACCCGGTAACTGGCCTATCCCCAGAGTATTCTGAATACGATGGCACCCCCAGCACCAGGGCAGACCGCCGCCTGTACTACAGCGACGCCTATAGGGTAGCCGCCAATATTGGCCTAAGCTACGAATGGTTTGCCGCATATGAATGGGAATGCGAATGTGCAGACAATATCCAAAAATTCTTTTTCGAAACCGTAAAAGGCCAAGACGATTTAGTCTACGAAATAGACGGCAGGATAATAGACCGCAAAGCCCTGCATCCAGTGGCAATAATCGCAACCAACGCTGCCGCATCTCTAGCCGCAAAAGGCAAGTACAGGGAAGAAGCCGTAAAAAAATTCTGGAACACTCCGCTACGCAAAGGCGACCGCCGCTATTACGATAATTGCCTGTATCTGTTTGCATTTCTGGCATTAAGCGGCAATTACAAGATATATTTCTAAAAATCAACTAATTACAGATTGTAATTAGTTGAAAATGAAATTCACCTTATATCTTGTAGGGGATGCGCAATGGCACATTCCCTACAAGCCTTTCCCTAAATAAACCTAAAATTGAAGTTTTTTGTAAAACTTTTTTCCAAAAAAGTTTTTGGAGGTGTCGGAGGCAAAGCCTCTGACGGTTTTGTTTATATTCACCCGCAGGCGTCGAGTTGCCAGCGTAGCGGCGGGGTTTGGGGCAGCGCCCCATTATAGAAGGAGGAGAGTCCGATGGCTTTTTATTATCCAGAAGAATCGCGTACATTTAATGAGTATTTGTTGGTGCCGGGGCATTCTAGTGCGGAATGCATGCCCGGTAATGTTTCTTTGCAGGTGCCGCTGGTTAAACATATGAGGGGCGAGAAGCCTTCGCTTTCGCTTAATATTCCTATGGTGTCTGCCATTATGCAATCTGTATCTGACGATAAGATGGGGGTTGCGCTGGCTAAGGAGGGCGGGGTTTCGTTTGTTTTTGTTTCCCAGTCTATCGAGAGCCAGGCGGCCATGGTGCGCCGCGCCAAAAACCATAGGGCAGGTTTTGTGGTAAGTGTTTCAAATGTGCGGCCAGACCAGACCCTGGCCGATATTTTGGCGCTACGTCAGAAGAATGGCCATGCCACAGTGGCCGTGACTTCTGATGGCACGCCAGCAGGGAAGTTTGTGGGGCTGGTAACCAGCAAGGATTATCGCGTAACCCGCATGGGCCCAGAAACGCTAGTGTCCGATTTCATGACCCCGCTAGACAAGCTTGTTTTTGCCAAAGAAGGCGCGACCCTGCCAGAATGTAACGACCTAATTTGGGAGAATAAGCTAAACGCCCTGCCTGTAATAGACGAAGAAGGGCGGTTGGCGGCGTTTGTTTTCCGCAAAGACTATGAAGCCAGCAAAAAGAACCACCTAGAATTGCTAGACACAAACAAGCGCTACCTGATTGGCGCAGGGGTTAACACCCACGATTACGCAGAAAGAATCCCAGCTCTGGTGGAAGCAGGGGCAGATGTGTTGTGTATAGATTCTTCTGAAGGCTTTAGCGATTGGCAAAAGCGCGCCCTAGACTTCGTGCGCGAAAAATATGGCGATACTGTGAAAATAGGCGCAGGCAACGTAGTTTGCCGCGAGGGCTTCCGCTTTTTGGCAGAAAACGGCGCGGACTTTATTAAGGTAGGCATTGGCGGCGGCGCAATTTGTATCACCCGGGAAGCCAAAGGAATAGGCCGCGGCCAGGCCACAGCCTTGATAGAAGTAGCCGCAGCCCGTGACGAATATTACAAAGAAACCGGCGTCTACGTGCCAATATGCAGCGATGGCGGCATAGTCCACGACTATCACCTAACCATTGCCCTGGCCATGGGCGCAGACTTTTGCATGCAGGGCAGGTATTTTGCCCGGTTTGACGAAAGCCCAACAAACAAGGTGAAAATAGGCGGCAATTTTATGAAAGAATATTGGGGCGAAGGCACAGAACGCGCCCGCAACTGGCAGCGCTACGAAGGCGGCGGCGGCCTAACCTTTGAAGAAGGGGTAGACGCCTACGTACCCTATGCAGGCAGTCTGCGAGACAACCTAAACATTACCCTAAGCAAAATCCGCGCAACCATGTGCAATTGCGGCGCGCTTACCATCGGCGAGTTCCAGGCAAAGGCAAGATTGACCCGCATTTCCCCGTCCAGCCTGATAGAAGGCGGCGCACATGATGTTTACCTAAAAGACACCTATGGTAACCAACGAGCATAATAACCATGATAGCTACATGTCAAAAGCCCTGGCGGAAGCGCGTAGGGCTTTTGATGGCGGCGAAGTGCCAATAGGTTGCATAATAGTACAAAACGGCCAAGTGATAGCCAGCGCCGCCAACCAGCGCGCCACCAACAAAAATGTGTTGCATCATGCAGAAATACTGGCCATAGACCAAGCCTGCAAAAAAATAGGCGACTGGCGGCTAGAAGGCTGCAGCATATACGTAACCATAGAACCTTGTCCAATGTGCGCCGGTGCAATAATCCAAGCCCGCATTCCAAGGGTAATATACGGCGCAAAAAGCCCCAAAGCTGGCTGCGCCGGCAGCATCCTAGACATATTAAACGAACCACGTTTTAACCACCAAGCAGAGGTAATAAGCGGCGTAATGGAAGAAGAATGCGGCGCAATAATGCAGCAGTTCTTTGCAGGGTATAGATGAGTCAGGTTATTTGATTAGCCACCGAAAGCTGTGCCGCATCGCAAGAAACACGCGGCTTTTGGCGAGTTTCTAAGACGCAACGTATACGAACGGATGGTTAACGGGTGCTTATAACCGTCAAAAAATATAGCATGCATTTTGAAAAACCCCCGATTTCTCAGCCTTTTTTGGCTTACCTATCTAGAAATGCCTCAAATTTGCCATAAAAATGGTACCATACGGTACCATTTTCGGAAAATATGTTAATTTCGGAAAATATGTCAACCGCGTTTTGTTACAATGATTTCTTTACAAAATCACAATTTTGTGGTGCCAGAAGAATTCTAATAGAAAGTGAGCCATCATGAACATAAAAACAGCAGTAATTCTAATCCTAATCGCGATGCAGTTATTCGATTTTTTCCTAAAATACCTAAACTACCGCAACCGCAACGCCCCCCTGCCAGCCAGTGTTAAAGATATCTACGACCCAGAAACCTACACAAAGCGCAATGCCTACGAAATGGAACATATGAAGCTTAGCATTGTATCCGGGCTGGTTTCCATGGTTGTTATCGTGGCCATACTGGCCTTTAATGTACACAGCAGCTTGTTTACATTCATCGGCCAGCATACTGAAAGCATGTATCTGCAAGTGTATTTCATGTTTGCAGTGGTCGGGCTTATAAATTTGCCCATAGATGCCACGTTCTCTGCCATTGGAACATTCAAAATAGAGGCAAAATACGGGTTTAACAAATCATCAGTGGGTACTTTTTTTGGCGATACAATAAAAGATACTTTGGTTAGCGGGTTGCTGACGCTGGGGCTAATGTCGCTGTTCTTGCTGCTGCATGGCCTTTTGGGCAATTGGGTTTTCGTGGCATTTATCCTTGTGCTGGCGGTTTTAACCGTACTTTTAATATTCCTAAGCCCGCTTATCGTGCGGCTTTTTAACAAACTCACCCCCCTGGAAGACGGCTCGCTAAAAGCCCGCGTAATGTCACTTAGCCGCGAGGCAGATTTCCCCGTAAAGCGTGTGTTTGTGGTAGATGGCTCTAAGCGCACCACCAAGGCCAATGCCTTCCTTACCGGCTTCGGCAAAAGCCGCACCGTTGGCCTTTACGACAATCTAATAAACGATTTCACCGAGGAAGAAATAATTTTTGTACTAGGCCACGAAATAGGCCATGCAAAAAAAAGACATCTGCTGCGCCGCCTGCCCCTGATGGCCCTAAACTTCCTACCAATACTAGCCCTGGCCTTCTTTGTCATTAACGCCGAAAGCATATCCCTCGCCTTTGGCTTCCCATCCCTAAACATAGCCTTCGGCCTATTCATATGCCTAATCTTATCCTCCCCAATCCTCATCCTGCTACAGTGGCCATCCAACGCCCTAAGCCGCGCCCATGAATTCGAAGCAGATACCTTCGGCACAAAATTTGCCACCCCAGAGGCCGGCGTTTCCTCCATGAAAAAACTCGGCCGCTTAAATTACGCCAACTTAACCCCGCATCCCTTTGTGGTGCGCGTGGAATATAGCCACCCGCCGTTGTGCCAGCGGATTGCGGCTATGGAGGATTAAGACCTTGGGCTTTGCCCAAACCCACCCTCTTTTTTGAAAAAAAGAGGGGCAAAAAACTTTAACTTTTGGGTTATATAGTGAAATAAATGAGAAACGGTCTTGCCCGAGCGGCACCTGAAACGCCGAGATAAGGCGTTTCAGGCGTTTTTGCCGCGACAGGCGAGACCGATTTCGAATTATTTTACTATAGATTTGCAATGCAAAAGGAAAAGCCTATGAGGGTCGAAGAACGTGACCCCCATAGGCTTTTTCTCAGCTTCGCTGAATGTAATGATTCCAATGTTAAAGTTTTTGCCCCGCTTTTTTCAAAAAGCGGGTGGGTGTGGGTGAAACCCACGGTTTTAAACTATCACTGCCCAAGTGTTGGGAAGAAGAATGGCGCTGGGAAGAAATGTTGGCCAAAATAGTATATTGCTATACCGCCCACCAGGCCTATGAATGGGTTTTTGGTCAGGGCGGTTAGGGCTAGGGCTGTTAAAGCTTGTACCACATCTGTGGATGTGAAGGCGCGCTCAACTAGCTGGCCGTACTGGACTCCTGCAGGGCCTGTTAAAAAGAAGATGTTCCTCACGTTTGGCACTAGGGTTGAGAAGAAGCCGATTATGAATAGGAAGCCTGCGATGGCTTGTACAGGCACGTATTTTACGGCTTTTATCATAAGGCCTAGGAATAGTAGCAGTGCGCAAAGCAGCATCATTATAACCCCGGCTATTACGGGGGCTGGAGCCGCTGCAGTGGCAGAAATGATAGCACCAACGGGCGCACCGCCAAAGATTACGCTTGGAATATCTGCAAGTGAGTTGATTACGGTAAGGTGGTTCATGTTTTGAGCTTGCCCGGCCATGCCTGCGGTTATGTTGCCGAAGGCAATGTTTGTGCCAATGTTTAGGCATATAAATGCCAGTGCAAAATATAGCGCGTTTATGCTAAACTTTGGCTTTAGCAGTTTAAAGTCCGACCAGTAGCCCTTTGTCCAGAATTTTGGGCTTTCGTTTTCTTCTATGTCGCCTTCATAGCCAGAAGCGCGAGCCATTTGCAATATGTCTATTCTGCGGCCTAGCTTGCCGGTTACTGGGTCTTTTTGTAGTAAGGCGAAATCAATTGTTGCTAGGGTCACGCTCACGGCTATTACATAAACCAGCGCGTGGGGGCTTGGGTTGTTGATGAAGTAAATATGCGTAGCCAGCGCAGAAATAATGGAAATTGCGGCGGTTCTTCTAGATTGTTTAATCATGTCGAAGCTGATGCCCGCAAGCATAAGCCCAACACCTGCCATCATACCCCAGATTACGGGCTGCCCGGCAAAGTCTGCGATTCTTGTAACCATGCCTGTAAGCCCAAGTGGTACCATTACAATAACCGCAATAAGCAGTGCAGTCATACGCTCGTTCACATTTTTCATAAAATGCGAAACCGTAAGAATTGAAGACTGACCAGAAATGGGTGTAACCGAACCAGTGAGCAAGTTGCCAACAGCACCCACCAAGAACGCAAAAGCAGTGGGTTTCATCTTGTAACCTTGCGCCGCAGCCCATGCCAGCATGGTTAAACCATTAACCGCCACAAAAATTACGGCAATTACGAAAGTTCTTACATCCGCAAACATATAATTCTCCTTTTTGCCCAAGGCAAATATTTAACTTCGCGCGAATTGTAGCATATATTTGCGGAATTTGGAAGATTATATTATTAAGGCCGCGCGCCTGTATGTCTGCGCCTTTTTCAGAAAAAAAGCGCCTGCGGCAAGTATTATACAAGCGCTTATGATACCGCCGCCCACAAAAGGGGTGCTAGTTTTGCGTAAATTCTTTCGAAATCCCCTGGGGGTAGGGGGCTTTCGCCTAGGCCGCATTCTATGGTGAAGCCGGGGCGGTTGTAGGTTTGGATAAACCAGTCCCGGTAGCCGGCGTGGGAGGATGTGTCGGGGACTTTTTCTAGCTGGTAGCCGCTGGCTTGGGATAGTTTTGTGGCTATTTCTTTTTCTTGTGGCGGGTTGTGGCCGGGGTAATGCCAGTAGATTTCTTCGCCTTGGGTGTGCAGGGATAGGGTTAGGGCGAAGTCGTGGGTTTTGGTGTAGGCTACCATGGCGCAGGTTTCTGGCTCGCTTAGGGGCTGTGGGCCCACGTAGTCTCGCGGGCCGGGCTGGTTGTAGCCTTTGGCGAATTTGTTTTGCCGCGCTTGCGGCCAGTTGGCCGGGTAGTTAGAGTTTAGGTCCACCCCTATTATATTGGATTTCCAAGAGGCCGGGAATGGCTGAGAAAGCTGGACTGGGTGATTTTTGGCCATGGCTTGGGCGGCTTTGTAGGCTGGGGATGAGGCCGGGATGCCGCCAGTAACAAGGGCCACGCCGTCTGGGTTTACCAGCGGAATGCAATGCAGGGTGATTTCTGGGTTGTGGCGGCGGATGTATTCTTCCATGAAGCGCAGCAGCAGCGGCGTGGTTATCCATTCGTTGGCGTGATGTGCGGCGTTTATCATGATTTCCTTTGCGCCTGAGCCAATAGCCAGGCATGGGATGGAGTGGCCAAGGCGGCTTGTACCGATGGCTTGCAAATATGCGAAAGCGTAGGATTTTTCTAAGGTTTGCAGGGCAGAGTACACGGCATTGGGCTGTGAGGCGGCGGCTAGTGGATGTTGCGATGCTGGTTGCGGTTTGTCGTTGGTTGTTTTATTTTCAGTTGGTCGCAATTTGGCACCAACTGAATTTGTGTTGTCATTTGTTTTGAATCTGACCGCTACGGCCTTTAAACTAGTAAATATGGGCGATTCTCGAAATTTTTTTAGTAGCAGCCTTGCATATAAACACGGCCGCGAGACGGGCAGCTTGGTTTTGCGAGCATTTTTACGGGGCGGCCCCCACGCAGTGGGCATAATTTTTTCACCTCCATTATATATTCATAATATATTCGTGCAGAGGTGGTTTGTGATGATAAAGAGGCTTGTTATTTTTGCTATGGCGGTGTTTTTGGCCTTTGTTTTGTTTTTTATTTTTGGTGCTGGGGAAGATACTGGCAAGATTTACGCCCATATTTATGTACATGGCGTGGCGGTGGGAGGGATGAACCGTGACGAGGCGCGGGCTGCCTTGCTAGAGCGGTTTCAGGCTGCGTTTGCAGAAAGGGTTGTGCAGTATAAATTGGACGGCCAAACTGTGGCAGATGTGGCGTTTTGGCAGCTTGGGGCTATGTTGGATTTTGAGGCACAGCTAAACGAGGCGCTGGAATACAGCTATTTGCGTGATTTTTCTATTAGAATATCCAGCCTTTTGGGGCGGGCATACAATATAGACAGCCCACCCGGCTACACTATCGACCCCAATCGCTTGGAAGATGTGATGCGAGAGCTATCCGCCAAAGTGGATGTAATTCCGCAGAATGCGAGTTTTTCTAGGGCAGACGGCGAGATTAACCTTTCTAAAGAGGCAGACGGCCAGGGGGTAGATATTGAAGCGGCGGTGGCGGCCACTAGGGCCGTGTTAGACAGCTTTGCCAGTGGCGAGGTGGAGCTAAAGCTTGTGTCTGTAAACCCGGCCTACAGCTTAGCAGATTTGGATTTTGCCAAGGTCGTGCTTGGTAGCTTCAACACCGCCCTGACCGACGGGGAAAAGACCCCACGCGGGCGCAATGTTCTGCTGGCTGCCCAGCGAATAAACAATCAAATGCTGTACCCGGGGGAAGTTTTTTCTGCCGGGCAAAAAATCATGGCAAATATCCCAGACAGCGGCTACGAAGCTGCCGTGGTGCTGGTGCGTGGCGCGCCCATAGAAGACATGGGCGGCGGGGTATGCCAAGTGGTAACAACCCTGTACAATGCCGTGCTGTGGGCAGAGCTAGAGGTAGTGCAACGGCATAACCATTCCTCGCGGGTAAGCTACGCAGAGCTTGGCTTCGACGCAACGGTGGCCGGGGATTATTTCGACTTAAAATTCCGAAATAACACCGACCGCCCGCTGCTAATCACTAGCCAGGCCGCAGACGGCAGGCTGCATGTAGAAATAATCGGCTACGAAACCCGCCCTGCCCAGCGCAGCATACGTTTTGAGGCCGCCAAAACCGAGGAAATAAAGCCCGAGCCGAACAGGGAAATAGTAGACCAAAATATCCCACGCGGCCAGCGGGTTGTAACCCTAGAGCCACAGCTGGGCTTTAGGGTGGAGCTTACTAAAGTAGTGTATATGGATGGGGTGGAAGCCGAGCGGTATTTAGTGAATACATCTACCTATAAACCGTTGCAGGGCGTGGTGGCTATTGGGGCAGGATGATTCGCCAAGAAACGGGCTTTTTTGCGCGGGTTAACGCAGGAGTGCAGAGCGTTCAGCTAGCTATAGTGAAATAAATGAAAACGGTCTTGCCTGTCGCGGCGTTTCAGATGCTGCTCGGGCGAGACTGTTTTCATTTATTTCGCTTATAACAAGACGAAACATTTGCCGCCCATCATACGCTGTAAAGCGGATGCGTTGCCGCCTATGCTGGGTACATGGTTACAGTCTAGCCCTTGCTTCGCGAAGACGTTTATAGCCGCTTCACCTAAAAACATTCGCATAGGGCGCGGGAAATTTTTTGCAAGGCAAGGAGCTGAAAACCGCCGCGCACTAGCGGTGCGCAAGGTTTTTAGCGACGAAGGCTTGTGGGAAATTTACAAGCTCTATGTGAGGGTTTTTAGGTGGAGCGGCTATATATGCGTCTCGCAACTGTGGTGGCATTGCCAGTATGTTTTGATTGCAGGAGCAGCCATTCACACAATGTTGCCAAACAGAATCCGGCCGCGAGGCGTATCCAAACGCCATATCCGTATTCCCACGGCGCCGCCCTCCGCCAGGAGCTTGCCACATTAAGACTGTGGTGATATATTAAGTGGAAGTAAACGGGCATTGAAATTCCGTTAACATCTGGCTGTGGAGGGCTGCTTTTATGAGGGATTACACAAAAGAGACAGAAAACCGCGTAAATTTCATAAGAGAAGTTGTGGCCAGTGCAGGGGTTAGCGGTATAATTTTTGGCAACAGCGGCGGTAAGGATTCGGCGCTGGTGGGGATTTTGTGTAAGCTAGCCTGTGAAAATACAGTTTCTGTTGTGCTGCCCTGCGGCGTTCCCAGGGGTTATAACCAGGACAAGCAAGACGCGCTGGCGCTAGCGGCGCAGTTTAACATCCACACTCGCAGCATAGACCTTGCCAGCACCCAAGATGCTCTGCTGCAAGCCATAGACTGCAAAGCCAGCCTAACCAAAGACGCCCTGATAAATATCTCTCCCCGCCTGCGAATGGCCACCCTGTACGCCGTTGCCAACAGCGAGAACCGCCTGGTGGCTGGCACGGACAATTTAAGCGAAATCCACATGGGTTATTACACAAAATGGGGCGACGGCGCATACGACTTTAACCCAATTGGCGATCTTACTGCCACAGAAGTGCTAGAGTTTTTGCGCTACCTAAACGCGCCCGCCGCCATAATAGAAAAAGCCCCATCTGCCGGACTTTTCGACGGCCAAACAGACGAGGACGAAATGGGCGTAACCTACGCAAGTATAGACAAATTTCTTACCACCGGCGAAACAACAGCCCAGGATATGGCCATCATAAACCGCTACCACAAAGCCAGCGGCCATAAGCGGGCCATGCCGCTGATATATTCTTCTACTAATCTTGGTTAGAGTTCTTCCGAAAGCATAAAGACGTGATTTCGAAAGAAGTCTATTGGATCTCCTGCTTTGTTGTTTTAATTTGAGATTAGTATCCAGAGGTGAAATCTTGACAGACGATTACGAGTACGACCAGTACGACGACTACCCAGAAGATGATGATTCCCAGCCACGGAAGAAGCCAGTAATCACAGCGCAGCTGATAACCCTTGTTGCGGTGCTGCTAACGGTGGCTGTTATTTTGGTGCAGTTTGTTGTGCTGCCTATTGTTGGCCAGGGGCAGGATATCCGCATGATGTCTACTGGCAACAGCATTTCATTTGGCTTCGATTCGCATCCATCGTTTCATAGCAATGGTTCGGATTTTTTCCATTTTGTCACCCGGGATTCTGTGCGGTTTATCAATGCTGCCGAGCAAACCAGCTGGAGTGAAATGATTAGCCTAAACCGCCCGGTGGCAGTGTCTGGCGGCAATTATGTTGCCGTAGGAGAGATAAACGGGCGGCTAATTTACGTATTCGACCATGAACGCTTGGTGTATCGCGTATTTTTCGACAATCCGGTGCTGTTTTTTTCCGTAAACGAAACTGGCTTTCTTTCGACTATTGTTCAGTATGATACAGGGCCTGGCGTACATGTGTACAACGAGCATCGCACCACCCTTAACCCGCCGCTTTTCCGTATGATGCCGCTAGTTTCGGATCTTATGCAGCCCATAGCCGTGGAAGTGTCAAACGATGGTCGCTACATTGCCATCGCGGTGCTGGATTATTCTGCACAGGTGTCTACTATTGTGCAGTTTCGCGTGATGAATCTTTGGGATGCATGGGGTTTAGATGGCGGGCTTTTTGCGGAAGAAACCTTCCCGGGCCAGATATTAACAGGCATGAGTTTTGTAGAGAACGACCGGCTTGTGGTGGCAACAAACCGCCAGATTCGCGGCTTCCGCCTGGCGGAAACCCAGCCGCGCCTCCAAGAATCTTGGCGGCGGGAGCTTACGAACAATATCTCGCATCTAGGGTTTGCCGGGGGATACACCGCGTTTATATCCAGCGACCCGATTATAGGCGCAACAGACCCAGACCCCGCCGGGGTTCTGCGTATTGTAAACGCCGCCGGCCGTGAAACGGCCCAATTTAACCTAGGCCGCCGCGCCACACATTTGACTATGGGCCAAAACGCCGCGATAGCAGGGGCAGACAGGACTTTCCATGCGATAAGCTTTAGCGGTAGCCATTTATGGGACCATATTTCCATGTTCGATACCAGGCAGGTGATTTTTTTGGAGAACACGGATTCTATATTGGTGACAGGGGCAAACCGCGCAGATTCTTTCGTGCGCAGGCGCATACGGCAGCAAGATGAATATGACATTTTATGGGAAGGATGATTTTTGTATCATCCTTTCTTTTTTTTGCTAAAGCGTGTAAGGAGGAAAGCGGCATGAAAATAGCTACATACAACATATGGAACCACAATATTGAAAAGCGAGAAGCGCAGTTGATAGACATTTTGAACAAAATAGATGCCGATATTGTTGGCTTGCAGGAAGTTCCAAGTGAGTTTTATGGGAAGCTTGTGGCTGGCACAAACTATAAGTACCATGCCTATGCTGCATCGGATAAATATAAAGGCGCGGGCGATTTTGTGGCGGTTTTAAGCAAGCATCCTTTGCTGGAGCATTTTACTTTTGTCGACCAAGGCAATCACGATGGTATCAATGCACATAATGTGATTTTTGAAGTAGAGGGTATGCGTTTTTCGTTCACAAATGTGCATTTGCCCTGGGATTCTGTGCTGGCTAAAGAGAGGCAGATTGTTGCAATACAGGATTTTATTTGCAGCCAAGAAGATAAGGCGGATTTTTTCATTTTGGCGGGGGATTTTAATTGTGGTGTTAATTCTAGCGTTCATCGGTTTCTTTTGGGGGATAGTTCGTTGTTTGGCAGCGAGGCTAACCCCTATTGGAATGATTTGTCTGGCGTGCATGCTGCATTGAACGGTTATAAACTAGCGCCAACCCTTGATTTTTCTACCAACCCAAGATGGAAAGGGGAAAATACAACCCACGAACCTGCCGCCGTGGATAGGATTTATGTGATGGAATGTATGAGGGGTAAGGCTTGGGATTATGATTGGAGCTTGGGCAATGTAACGGTGTTTGGCAGGGATATATCGCCCAAAACGGGGCTTGCGCCAAGTGACCACTATGGGGTGATGGCAGAGGTGGAGTTTTCTGTGTAGCTGGTGGATGATATTTTATTACGCAATTGGGACAGATTTTTGCTAAAAATAGAAATTATGGTACCATACGGTACCATAATTCCATGAAAATGGTACCGTATGGTACCATTTTTTTGGGTTTTCCCATCGCTGAAAAACAAAAAAGCCAGGAAAATCGCGCTTTTTTATAAAAATGAAAACAAAAATTAAATATTATAGCTGCTCTTCTTGAAAAAACACACATATATATTGTGAAATCAATGAAAAACGGTCTCGCCTTAGTGATGGGTTATTGTAAGATAAACCATATTAAATAGAGGCGTATACAGGAAAGGATACTGCTAATGCGAATTTTTGCTTTAATCATTTTGATGCTGTTTCCTGACCCTACGCCCTATGTGTACTGTTGTACCAGCGTAAATAAACAGGACTGGGCGATATGGACACCATCTGGGCTTGTATGCGAAACGGAGCATAATGTACGGTTGCAGCCCGAGTTCAATTATTATCCTATAGGCGTAGCAGCTATTCGATTTACATTAAACAATGAAATTAGCAACAACGGCAGAACATTAACGCCAGACGAAAGCGTTGGTGGCGAGCATATTACGTGAGGTGTTTTTTATTATGATAAATCCTTCACTCTTGTGAAAAAAGTTGATGATATCTGGCAGGTTGTTCCACTAAGTGGAGATTATATGAGCTGGTGGGCCATTGGCCCTCAACTTAGTATCGGAAGGAGTGCAGAAATTCTTCTTGATGTTGAGTTAGTGTATGGCCAGTTATGTGAGGGCGAGTATGCTTTGGTAAAGGATGGTTTTATTTGCGGTACACTTTATCATGTTTTAGGCAGGTTTAGCGTAGTTGCCGAAGATTATGAAGTTTCTGTTGCGGATACCGAAATAGCTACAAGGCCGATAATATACAGGGTTTCACAAAATATAACTAAAAACGAGAACCAAGAGTTGATAACTCAGCGATGGCTTAGCATCAGGACAAGAGATAGCGCTGTAACCATTTATGTGCTAGACGATTACGAGGAATTTGACACTACAGGAATTGTTGCTGCTGGGGATTTTTGGCGTAATAGCGGATCTGTATTTTGAGCTCTGAGACAACCATAAAATCAAAATACGCTCGGGATTAAATTCCTCGGGCGTGTTTTTTAATGTGTCGTAAGCGGTTTTAAATAATCACTCAAAATTTGACTTTTTCTTAAGTTTAATGTAGGATTTTCAGAGTTTGGTATTCGTTTTTGGTAAGATACTTCAGCGGGAGTTGAGGGGGATGTCACAGTTTTTGAGGCTAAGGCAACTTGTAGAGCGGTTTTGTGGCCGCGCTTTATTGCTGTGCTGGGAGATAAATTTATAAATTGGTTGCGGTTCTGTGGGTTTTGCGCAGGGCGCGGCTTCTTTTTTGTATAAATTGCAAGTGAATACATGCCGTAAAGTGCGGCATAAGGGGAGAAAAATATGAAAATTACGAGGGTTATAACATCTGTAATTCTGACGGCTGTATTTGCGTTGCTGCCGATATATGCAAGGGCGAGCGTTAATATCTCTGCCCCGGTGGCATTGGTAATGTGCTTCGACACTGGCGAAATCCTGTACGACCGCTACATGCATCGCCGCTGGGTGCCAGCTAGCATGACTAAAAGCCTTACGGCCTTCATCGTGTATGAAGAAATTGAGGCCGGTAATTTAACCATGGGAACAGAGCTGCGTGTAAGCGCAAACGCTGCAAGGTTCTCGCAGGATAGGCGGGTTGAGGGTTCGTTTGTGCCTTTGCAGACAGGTAGCTATATTTCTGTGGATGTTCTGCTACAGCTAACTATGCTACCCTCTGCCAATGCGGCCTGCGTGGTGTTTGCAGAGCATATATCTGGCAGCGAGGAAGCTTTTGTAGAGCGCATGAATGAAACCGCCTACAGGCTTGGTATGTACACTTCTTTCAACAATTCCCATGGCGCAATCGCTCATCATTCTAATGCTTATTCCACCGCGGTTTTGGTGCGGGAGTTTATTAGCCGGTATCCTGATATCCTGCGGATTACCGCCATGCCGTCCATGCGTTTTGGCGGCACAACTTACAATAATACTAACCGCCTGCTGCCAAGCCGCACAATGCCATTTGCCGGAGTAGACGGCTTCAAAACAGGTTCGCTGCGCGCCGCCGGGTGGAACCATTCTGTTACCGCCTACCGGGACGGCAAGCGTATAATTACAGTGGTTATGGGTACGGCAAATGTAGATGCTGCTCATCGATACACTAGAACCCTGCTAGAATTTGGCTTTGCAGAACTAGACATGCGCCAGGCAGAGCAAGCACGACTGGAAGAAGGAATGGCTGCCCGTGTAAGAATATTCTACGATGGCGTGGTAATCCCCCTGACATCACCAGCGGTGGTGCATCAGGGCGAACTTTTTCTGCCATTTTACGTAGTGTTTAGGCCGCTAGGCTTTAACCTCACCTGGAATGCAGAATCCCGCGTGGCAACGGCCGAACACCCAGATGGCAGGGCAGCTACCTTGTTTGTGTCAAGGCCATCGGCTTTTGTTAATGGTAGGCCCATTCACCTCGCCACCTCAGCCAAAATTGTGGATAACAGGGTATATGTCCCCATAGATTTTATCGAAGCCGCCACAGGCACGACCGCCAACTGGGATAAGGAAACAGGTGTGTTCCAACTAAATTCACCAGTTGCGCTAACCATTACATGAGACGAGACGATAGAAGATATTTAAAGCATGCAAACAAAAAGAAAGGCAGCGAGCTTTTAACGGTAATATTTATCACTCTGGTGCTAATGGTGTCCGGGGCAACTGTCATGGGTTTTTTAGCCTCTAATATTCGCAACAGAAACGAACGCCCCCCACGTGAAGTAGAAACACCAAGCCCCGAAATAGTATATATCTACTACAATGTATGGGAACCCAGCGGACCAACCCCAGCACCCCAGCGCCCAGCCATCCAGCCTACAGAAAACATAACTGGCGAAATATACCAGGGCGAAACAGAGCTGCCAATAAATGGCGCAACAGGCTGGGCAGCCGTGAGCACCCCTCTGCGCACCGCCCCCAACGCCAACGCAGAGATTATCCACCGGCTGGCACCGGGCAACCCGTTTGTGATAATAAGTGAGCAGGGTAACTGGTGGTACGTAGGTTTTGCAGACGATGTTACCGGCTGGGTAGACAACCGCACATGCTTCATAAACCTGCCAGATATCTTGCCGTCTATCGTATGGCGCAACACCAATGCCACATCATCTGTGTTTGCGTCAAATGTGCGTGGCCTGCCAGATATTTACCGCCAACCCCTATACAATGCCAGAAGCTTTAACCCCCGCCTAAACCGGTATGAATACATTATGCCGGGGCTGTACAGCCTTGGCGTTGCGCTGCATCAGGCGCAGCAACTGGCCATGGCAGAAGGGGAAACACTGGTGGTAAACGAGGTTTTTCGCCCATTTAGCACCCAGCAGCAAGTGGTGCGCGGCCTTACTGATTTGGCCAATGAATTTGAAGATGTAAGGCTGGCAATAAACTATAATTCCTGGCATATGGGCTGGTTTATTGCCACGGGTGTGTCCGGTCATCAGCGGGGTTCTTCCATTGACTTGAGCCTGGGTTATGTAAAAAGCTACGAGTATAGAGTATCCGGGGATTTCATTTATTTATACATCACAAACCATACCCCGGTTATCATGCAAAGCCGAATACATGAGCTAAGCAGTCTGGCCGTGATAGTAGACAATCCAAGAACTATAACCGTAACGCAAATATTAAACGGTTCCGTAAGAATGAGCAGCCGCGTAACAGATGGCACAAAGCGCCTACAAATGTACATGGCGCAGGCGGGCTTCCACCCCCTAGCCTCGGAATGGTGGCATTTTGACCATGCCCAAAGCGAGACAATAGGCCGCAACAGCGGCATCCGCGGCGATTTTTATACAGAATCTATATACAGCTGGATACCACTGGCCAATTATGTTTTAGGGGAGTAAGCAAATGGTTTTTTCAAGCCTGACTTTTATAGTGCTTTTTTTACCGATATTCTTATTTGCGTATTTTTGTGTGCCACAGCGGTATGTGAAAATGCGCAATTTTGTGTTGCTGGTGTTTTCACTACTGTTCTATGCGGCGGGCGAACCAGTTTGGGTGCTACTGCTTATATTCTCGGCAGCTTCAGATTGCCTTATTGGGCTATTTATGGAACGATTCCAGGGGCGGTGGCAGTCTAAGGTTTTGCTGGTGCTATCTATGTGCTGCAACCTTGGGGTACTGGTTGTTTTCAAATACACAGAATTTTTGCTTGGGCTTGTGGGCATAAATATTGATTTTGCGCCGGTGTTGCCTATTGGTATCTCCTTCTACACCTTCCAGACCATGTCATATTCCATAGATTTATACCGTGGCCGCATAAAAGCCCAACGCAACCCCATCGCGTTTTTAACATATGTGGCCATGTTCCCGCCGCTTATTGCTGGGCCTATCATCCGCTACGCAGATATCCAGCATATGCTTGCAGCGCGTGCAACCAGCATTAGCAAGGTTAGCGAAGGGGTTTCGCGCTTTGCCATGGGGCTTGGCAAAAAAGTGATCTTTGCCAACCACGCAGGTGCTGTGTCTTCAGAGCTACTGGCCTATGGTGGTTCATCTACTTTGGCGGTTTGGGTTGGCATAATCATGTTTATGTTCCAAATTTACTTCGATTTCTCTGGCTATTCAGATATGGCCATAGGCCTTGGCAAAATCATTGGTTTCGATTTCCTAGAGAATTTCAATTATCCATACACAGCCAAAACAATCACAGATTTCTGGCGGCGTTGGCATATTTCCCTTGGTACATTTTTCAGGGAATATCTGTATCTGCCCATTGGCGGCAACAGAAAGCGGGCAGTGTTTAACATAATGTTTGTGTGGATGATAACTGGGCTTTGGCATGGTGCGTCGTTAAATTTTGTGGCATGGGGTATGTATTTTGGCGTGATTTTGCTTATAGAAAAATATCTGTTGCGTAAGGTGCTGGCCAAAACCCCGGCGTTTTTCTCCCATGTATACTGCCTGGGTGTTGTATTGTTTGGCTGGCTGCTATTCTATTTTACAGATGCGGGGCAGTTTGCCCATGCAGTAAGGAATTTCCTTGGCCTGGGTGGACTGCTGTATGATTATCGTGCAGTGGATTTGCTGCTGGCTAATTTGTGGATATTGCCCATTTTTGCTATGTTTTCTACCCGGGCGCCCATTCGTATACTTGAGAATGTTAAGGTGTATTTGCCAGTTGCAGAGCCGCTGCTTAACTTTGCGGTGCTAGGGGTTGGGGTTATGCTAATGATTGGGCAAACTTTTAGCCCGTTTATTTACTTTAGGTTTTAGGGGGAGGAGGATATCATGCAAAAATTGAATGTTTTTATGGGGCTGCTGACAGTGGCGGTTTTGGCGGTGTTTGTGCTAATCATGCCAAAAGATCCCCAGGCATCTGAGTTCGAGAACCGTGCAATGAAAACAATGCCAGCGTTCTCTTTCGATAGTTTTATCAGCCGAGAATTTTTTACAGGCCTCGAGTCGTATCTTTTAGATAATACCAGCTTTAGAACCCATTTGCTCACCTTTTCTGGCATTGTAGAGCGGTCTTATGGCGTTGTTCTGCCGGGCGGGGCTATGATGGTAGATTTCGCTGCAGAGGATTTGGGGTTAGGGCTTGTGCCACTGGATTACACCTTGCTAGCGGCTTACGAAGATTGGGCTTTGCCAGGGGTAAGCCTGGTGGGTGCGCCTGTGGATTTAGCTCGGCCTTTTAGCGTGGATACGCATTTTAATGAAAACGCGGTGCTTTACCTGCGCTTTAGAGAGAACATTGAGCTTGCCAGCCGCTATGCAGAGGTGCTTAACGCATATGCAACCGCTCTGCCGCCAGACGTGAGAGTATTCTCCACGCTGGCACCAGTTAAAGTAGAATTTATGGGGCCAAGATACGCGGCGGTAAACTCGTCGCAGCTGGATGCTATCAATTTCGTAAACAACCAGCTTAACCAGCGGATTATCACCGTAGACGCTCATGGCCAGCTTTACATGCACCAGAACGAATATATCTTCTTTAGGCTGGACCATCACTGGACCTCACTTGGAGCATATTATGCATATTTGGCCTTTGCACAGGCGGCAGGCCTTGCGCCTATTACCATAGACAATTATGTAGAATATTATATTGATGGGTTTGTTGGGTCTTTGGCTGTGGGAACGCGCAACCGTACTATTTTGGAACACCCTGACACCTTGCATTTCCATAGGATAGCCGATGGTACTACCTTTAGCAAGGATATGTTTTGGGTCCCGGCAGATTTGAGTGATGCTTGTTATCGGCTCTTCCTTGGGGGCGATAGGGCGCTTGTGCAGTTTACATCTTCCAACGCAAATGGACGCACTTTAGCCGTGGTAAAGGACTCCTTCGCCAATGCGCTTGTGCCATGGATTGCGCCACATTATGAGAATATTATAATGTTTGACCCGCGCCAGTTTACCGGTAGTGTGGTTGAATATTTGCAAGGTTTTGAAAATATAGATTTGCTTTTTGTCAACTATATGCCCGCAACCACGATGCAAGAGCTAATAGAGCAGATTTACAATGCCAGATAGGAGCGATAAAATGGAAAACCAGGAACAGGCCGCCGCATTGGCAGCGCTTGAAGCCACCGACCGGCAGCTTGAAGGCTTGAAAAGAAAAAAGCGAACCACCCCAGAAAAGATGCCATGGTTTACGGCGGCTGTGCTTTTTGTGCTTTGTGTTTTGTCGCTGGGCACGGGGATCTATTATTGGTACAACACGTATTTTAGGCCCGCTGGCGAGGCGCAAGTGGTTGAAGCTGCGCTTCCCTTGCAAGGTTTGCCGGTGGTTGCTTTGGCAGATGAAGAACCATCGTTGGCCCATGAATATATCGCCGCATATGAAGCAGAATACGCGGAAACTTACGTAGAATATGAAGTGACCTCCGAAGAACTCTACGAAGAATCCCCCAGCCCATCCTCGGAAATTTTCCGGCCGCTGCTTGACCCTAGGCCGCAATTTATACAGCTTTGGGAATATTTTGGCAATAACGAAATTGCAGGGCATTTATTCATACAAGGCACAGAGCTTGATGTTTACGTGATGCAGGCCATGGACAATAATTTTTACAGAAGCCACGATATTTATGGCAATCAAAACGAAGGCGGCTGGCCTTTTATATGTTATACTGTGGATATTCTTATGCTAAATGATTTTAACACGGTTATTTTTGGGGCAGATGGTTCTGTTATGCAGCAGGTGTTGCGCCAATATTATGAATACGATTTCTTTCTGGCTCACCCGGTGATTGATTTTAACTCTCTGTATCGCAGCGATGAATGGGAGATATTTTCATTTTACGTAGCCCCCGGCAATGTTCCCTTTGCCGTGGTAAGCCAGCCTTACGAATATTGGGGCGAAATGGCGGATATGTTTACAATAGCATCCCTTTACAACACCAGGCTAGATGTGACAGAATACGACCAGCTACTAACCCTAACCACACCAGCCAGTGGTGGTGGCGGCCTGTACTATGTTTTGCAGGCCAGGCTGCTTAGGCATATAACATCGTGATTGGAAACATTGATTAACCCTATAAGCTGTGCCGCATCGCAAGAAATACGCAGTAGTTTGCGTGTTTCTAAGAAGTGGTATTTGCGAGCGGTTGGTTAATTAGTGATTTCCATAGTTATAGTAGAAAATGGGAGGAAATTATGGAAAATAGAGGCTCTAAAATTAGGCTGTACTGTGCCTCTGTGGTACTTTTGCTAAGCCTGACGGCGGCGGGGTATTTTGGCGTCACCCTGTTTTTAGAAACCCGCGAGATGAACCAAGGCGAAGATTTTTTTGAAGAAGTCTCGGCCTTGGTAGAATTTAGAACGCGTCCAAACCCGCAACAACTACGCCCGCAAACCACAAACGGGGCAGATTATTACTACGAAAACGGCAGTGAAAGCGACAGCGAAAACGGCAACGGCCAAGAAGGCAGCGCAGGCGCCCCATTGCGCCCGGCCATTGGCGGCGGCACACAGGGCGGCAGTGGAAACTGGCAAGCCCAACCCGCAGTGGCACTCACATTTGAAGAACTGCAGCCCCGCTTCCCCAATATAGTTGGCTGGATTCAATCCCCGGGCACAGTCATCAACTACCCAATAGTACAAGGCACAGACAATTACTTCTACCTAAATCACCTGCCAGATGGCCGCCGCAACGCCATGGGTTCAATTTTTTTAGACTATCGCAATTCTGCTAATTTTACAGACCAAATCACCCTACTGTACGGCCACGACATGCGCAGCGGCAATAAATTTGGCTCGTTTAGGCACTACCGCCGCCAAAGTTATTTCTACGCTCATTCATATATGTTCACCTTCACGCCGCACCAAGACTACCTTGTGGAACTATTCGCAGGCTATGTGATAGACACCGCCCAAGAGTACACTCCATTCTTACTGCCATCCGCCCCAGAATTTTATGCCCATATAGACGACATCGTAAGCCGCTCTGTATTCCACAGCGGCCTGCGCCCAGAATTTGGCGACAGAATATTAAAGCTCGTAACTTGCACCCCAAGCGGCCCACAAGCCGAACGAATGATACTTGTAGGTAGGTTGGTGGCTGTGAATTGGTAAATGCCAAAATTGCCAGGGGCTTTGCTGGCTACTTCCTCTTGCAAGTTTCGTTTGCTGGCCAGATGTCCAGATGCTTAGCCTGGGCGTGTTTCCAAAAACTTTTTTGGGAAAAAATTCTATCAAAAACCTTAGTCTTAAAGTTCAACTTTATGAAAAAAAGCTCATTTTTTGGCCTTTTTGTTCTTAACGAGAGGTAAGAGGCTAAAAATGATGCCATGCGATACCATTTTGCCGGAATTATAGTGCCGTATGTTTTACTATAGAACGTAATAAAAAAGGCTGCCATGTTAAACAATGTTTAACATGGCAGCCCCGGTTTCACTACAGCTTTGATACAATTGCAAGAAGCCTTGGAAGGCTTGATTTAGGGGTTTTTTGAAATATTCGAGTTTCATGTTAGGCGAAAATCTGCGGGAAAACATGTCCGGTTAGCAAAAGTATGCCCTTGAATCACCCACTTGACCACGAAACTACCAACCTTAACACAATTGCACAGGTCTCGTGTTAAGGTTCTGGTTTCTGAAGAAAGCTTATTCGGTTTGCTTACATTAAATCTTGAATAAACGGTAAAAGCCCGTATGTGAGCGTATCGGCAGAGGTACTCACTCCGAACGGCAAACTTACAGAAAAAGTTCCACCGCAATTTTTTTGCTGCCCTGGACATGGATTTTCGTGCCCGCAATCATCACCCCATCGGTTGTCAAGCCGTGCTTTGACATATTTTTTGAAATCATCGTCATTGCTGATCTGATGAATATTGTGGACGCACATATCACAACGTCCGCCATTGACAGATTTTCTCTTGGTTTCTGTCGGCCACGGTTTACGGTTTGGCTGCATTTTTATTAACATTAATTTTTCGGCAAACTCCCAACCTTCCATATCATAAGCGGAAACTCGCACACTAAAACCAGTGTCGCCGTGTTCAATCGGTTGTATTCGCTTAAAATTTCGAGCGGAAATTCGGAACGTCGAGCCATTAATCGGTCAACCTCGTCTTTATTGAAAATAAATAAAAAGTCGAAATGGTCTTGAGCGTTATAAATATTAACAACCATTTTGTCACCGTGGCAGTACATCAACGTGTCGTTGCCATTAGAAATTTCATCAAGGAAGTAGTTTTTATAAATGAATCGGCAGGCTTTTTCGCTGACTTTTTGCAACAGGGTTTGTACACTCATGGTATTTACCTCCTTATGTTCAAAATATAATTTTTGTTCTGCTAGTCCTCAATTTCAACTAAGCCACAAACGATATCAATCACTTCCCAAAGTGTATCATCATCAATAGCTTCAATTATTTTATAATTCCTTGCTTTAAGGTCAACGGCTTTTATTTGGTCGCACATTACAAAACCTGTTGTTACTAAACCCTCTAAGGGAACGTGCAACAAACTATCACGGTCAGTATTTGTGATAGGGCATATAACAATCATGTTGCTTGCTTTTGAAAATGACGCATTATTTATCACCAGTACAGGGCGATACCCTGCTTGCTCATGCCCTTTA
>Ga0123355_10002813_pt1 | contig 24706 bp, 26 predicted proteins | sample TergutEmb28metaG_3_FD_89872 | JGI IMG/M metagenome (GOLD analysis project Ga0123355, IMG submission 89872) | Embiratermes neotenicus P1 segment gut microbial communities from Petit-Saut dam, French Guiana - Emb289 P1 | ecosystem: Host-associated > Arthropoda: Insects > Digestive system > Gut ...
ACATCTTAAGCGAGCTTGAGCTTGAGCGCGGAAAATATATCTTATTATCTGCGCATAGAGAGGAAAATATCGATATTGAAGATAATTTTTTCTCCTTGATGAATGCAATCAACACTCTAGCTGAAACCCATCAAATGCCTGTAATATATTCAACGCACCCCAGAAGTCGGAAATTTATTGATGAGCGCAACTTTCAATTCCATCCTCTGGTGCGAAATCTTAAGCCGTTTAGCTTTTCTGACTATAACTGTCTACAAAATAACGCATTCTGTGTGGTATCCGACAGCGGCACATTGCCTGAGGAAGCCAGTTACTTCAATTTCCCGGCAGTTTCAATCAGAACGAGTACAGAGCGTCCGGAAGCAATGGACAAAGGTAATTTCGTAATAGGCAGCATATCTTCTGACAGCGTTGTGCAGGCCGTCACGTTAGCTGTACAAATGGCATCTGATAGTTGCATTGGTTCACCTGTACCGGATTATGTCGAAGATAATGTGTCAACTAAAGTTGTTAAATTGATTCAGAGCTACACAGACATAGTGAATATTATGGTGTGGAGGAAATAAGGACTAAGCTTTCTTTGATGCTATCTCAAAAGCTCATTTCGGAGGAATTATTTATGAAACGTATAGCTATACTTGGTGGAACAGGCATGGCAGGACATGTGTCCGTTATTTACCTTTGCGAGTGTGGGTACGATGTTCACTACATGTCAAGGAGTGCTCCTAATACGACTAACAGCAAACCATTGGATGCAACAGATATTCCGGCGGTGCATGCATGGCTTGACTCTATAAATCCTGATATTATTCTCAACTGCATTGGACTTTTAGTTGCCGATAGTGATACAAGACCGGACAAGGCTATCTTCCTTAATGCATATCTTCCGCAATATTTAGCGCAGATATACAAAAACACTGATGTGAAGATAATTCATTTATCTACAGATTGCGTATTTTCTGGCAAACGTGGCAACTATTTGGAATCTGATATTCCTGACGGAGAAACTGTATATGACCGCACTAAATCACTAGGCGAAATTTTGAACTCCAAAGATTTGACACTTCGCATGTCAATTATTGGTCCGGACTGTGACGAAAACGGAGTAGGGTTATTCAATTGGTTTATGAAGCAAAGTGGAACAATAAATGGATTTACGAGGGCAATGTGGAATGGCGTAACAACCATTGAGTTGGCACGAGCCATAAACGAAGCAATCACGCAGGATTTGACCGGGCTTTATCAACTTACACCCGGAGAAGTGATTGATAAGTTTAGCTTGTTGCTTTTATTTCAAAACATTTTCGGAAAAACGGATGTTATTATTCAACCATGTGATAATTATGCGGTAGACAAAACGCTGATTAATACGCGAAAGGATTTCAATTTTAAGGTCCGAGACTATCAGGAGCAAATAAAAAACATGCAAGATTGGATTGAGCGATATAGTGAACTGTACAAGCATTATTGATATAGAATTTACTTTATACTATTGACAGAATCATGCATCCCAAAGGCTTTAAGCACAACCTAATCATTATACCAAAAATAATTAGATAGCTACTCTCAAAGGAGCAATTAATGCTAAGTATCATAGTGCCTGTTTACAACAAAACCATCGAAGAATTAATGCGTTGTTTTGAAAGCATTCTCTGCCAAACTTGCAATGATTTTGAGTTAATAATAATTGATGACGGTTCAGAATGCACTATTGCCTCTTTTTTAGATGATTATACCACGCAAAACAAAACACGCTGCAGAGGTGGAGTGCATTGCCACCATTACCCAAATGGTTACGTATGGGAAGCCCGCAACCGTGGCCAAAGAGTATCAAAAGGCGATTGGATTATGCATGTTAATGCTGATGATTATATAGAGTGCGATACTGTTGAATCCGCAATCACAGCCAGTAAGAATAATGATTCTATTGATATGGTTTATTGGGGTTTGAGAGTAGTGGATGGCAATAACCAAATAGAGAATTATCCTAGTTTTGGCGGGAATAAGCTTCATGTGTCCCTCAAGAGTAAAGAGTATTATCTCCCACAAATTATAGATAATATATGTGAATCACCTTTTGTTGATGTAACTTGTGTTGTGCGACGAGAACACGCTGCGGAATTTAATCCCAATTTAATCGGAGCCGAGTATGAGCGACAAGTACGAGTACTTGCCTCATGCCGTAGTATTTATTTTATTGATAAACTTTACTACGTGCACGTAATTTCCTCGTCTTCCGTTTCACGTAAAGTAAATGCTCAATATTACAAAGATGTAGAGAAGGATTTCTATGAAGCGTTGATAAGTAATGGTTTTAAGTGTGCTGTTAAGCCATGGCAGCTAATTGCATATTCTGACCATAAGATACGTACCTTCAAAAGTATCTATAATTTATATGCTGCAGGTATCCCGGAAATAGATAATTTGAATGAGTATGGTTCTTTTACAGAAGAACAAAGAAAAATGCTGTTCTTATTGAAATCAAGAAAATTTTATAGACTTTCACTGTATACAAATCAACGCTTAAGAAGATATAAAGAACGATTTGAAAGAACCTTAATCGGCAAGTATATCACCAAGGCGACAAATTGCCTGTTTTGGAAATAACTTTGCTGGGAGGCAGTTCATGAAGATAATACAAGTCAATAGTACGGATTTAGCTGGCTCTCGTTTTAATGGTTATGACATGCAGATTGAGTTGAACAAAAGAGGCATTCCATGTAAGCAGTTTGTACTAAATAAAGAAGGCGACGACTATAACACTATTTTACTTACCCGTGAGATTGAAGATACATTTTTAAGGCACCTCTGTGAGCTGTATGAATGGGATATATCCGTCCGAGGCATGGTATACCCATATGGATGGCGATTATTGAAGCACCCAGAGTTTAACAATGCTGATGTTGTCCATTATCACCTTTTGCACAACCAAGTACTTTCGTATGCTATGCTCGATTTATTAACAGTAGCTAAGCCATCCATTTTAACTATACATGACCCGTGGTTATTTACAGGTCACTGCATCCATCCTGTTGAATGCAATAAATGGGAAAGCGAAAATTGCAATAACTGTCCCCATATAAGTCGCATATTCCCCATGAAGGAAGATAATGCAAATTATATGTGGAATCTAAAGAAATCAATATTTTCTAGGATTGATCTTGATATTGTAGTGTCATCAAAGTGGATGCTTGATTTTGTCAAGCGCAGTCCAATAACAACCAACATTGAAAGGGTTCATGTAATTCCATTTGGAATAAGTACAGAACTATTTAATTGCCATGGTAAAGACAAGATTGAAATAAGAAAAAAACTTGGAATACCTATAGATGATATTGTGTTGTTTTTTCGTTCGGATTCCGGACCTTTTAAAGGAGTACCATACATTAATGAAATGCTAAGTCTCCTTAATACCGTACATCCTATAACACTACTAACGGTTGGAGAAAAAGGTCTAATAAATAAGGGCAAATATAGCCAAGTTGAAAACGGTTGGGTAAATGATAACAATAAAATTGCAGATTTATATGCCGCTTCAGACATATTCTTGATGCCCTCGTTAGGCGAATCATTTGGGTTAATGGCAATAGAAGCAATGTCATCGGGTCTACCGGTTGTTGTAACACGGGGAACAGCATTGCCTGATATAACTTTCGCACCTGAGTGTGGCGTTCTCATTGACAGAGACAATGCACTTGAGTTTGCATCTGTGGTAAAACGGCTTATAGAATGCCCAGATGAGCGAATAAGGCGCGGTGAATTAGGACGCATGTATGCTTTAGAACATTACAAAATAGAAGATCACTACAACAGAATGCTTGAGCTTTATAAGAATGTAGCTAGTCGAGAGCCACTTCCTGTATTTGAAAAAAATGATACTGATTTTGCGCTAGACAGAGAGATAAAGCATTTTCAGAGATTTTCTTTGCTTTTATATGAGTTGTCTGAAAAGTACTGCGAGTTAATCGATAAAGTGCCATTTCGTGTCAGTTGCAAAAGAAGGTTCTTCCATTCTGCAAAAAAGGTTTCCGAAATACTGGGAGTCAAGAACATAATAAAAAACTCATCATTATTTCAAACACTTAAGAATAAAGGAACTCTTGATAAATTTTATTAGAGGAGATAAAAATGAAGTATTTACTCTCTATTATCATACCTACAAGAAATCGCCAAAAGTATGCATTAGCAGCCGCTTTGCAAACATATAGCGTTACAGATGAGAGGGTTCAGATTGTGATTTCGGACAACAGCGATGACGATTCTCTAGAGAAAGATATCCTTGCACAGAATTTTTCTGAACGAGTTGTGTATAAGTATATATCTGGTAGAATACCTGGTGTTGATAACTATATTAGCGGTATAGAGTTGTCCGAGGGCGAATATCTGTGTAACATCGGAGATGATGACGGCGTGATGCGTTATATCACAGACTTTGTTGAATGGGCGAAGCGACATGACATTAAAGCAATTACTCCAAGTTCTAGCACGTACTATATGTGGCCGGGTGTTTTGGCAACATGCCCAAAGGGTCGCTTGACTATAGGTTCTATTCACAAGTCTTACTTTGAGTACAGGTCTCCACAAGACGGCTTGATTGAAATGATTAGAAGGGGTGGAGTTGAGTGCTACAATCTTGAGGTTGCAAAAATGTATCATGGAGTAGTGAAAAGGGAATGCTTTGAAAAGGTTAAAGCGATAACCGGAAGATATTGTGGGGGCTTAGTTCCTGATGTATATCTCTCAACTGCATTTTCATTGACAATAGAAAAAGTCCTATTCATAGCAATACCCCTGACAATACCAGGTGTGTGTGCATCTAGCGAGTCCGGAAAAACAGCAAATAAAAAAGATTATGGAGAGTTAAAAGACTTTTCGTATTTTTGTGGGCAGGATTACACTTGGTCAAGCAAGATTCCATATTTTTACAGTTCAAATACTATATGGGCCGATTCACTAATGCACGCTCTCGAAGATATGGGCGCCAATCAGATGGTTAGCATGTTTGATTTAGAAAGTTTTATCACCAGCTGCAAAGAGTTATATCCTGAATATAGTGAGCATCTTGAAACGTTTTACAGCAAATTTAATGTGAATATGAATAAGCAAGTTCAGCTAAACAAACAAAAGCACACAAGAAAAGCAAGTAAAACATTGATGCTTCTCAAGGCAAAAATTGCTCGGAGATTACCATTAAAATTAAAGCAAATTATAAAAATGATGCTAAGAATAAACAACACAGCAAGAGTTTCTCCTGAAACTAGAGAGTCCGACGAAGCAACTCAGTCTTTGGCTTCACGACCACAAACCGAAATATTTAAGTATATTGAAGTTGATGACATTATAAAAGCTGAAAAAGCGATATTTGAGCATATAGAAATTGACGTAAACGAGTATGTTGAACAGATAAAAAGCAAAGTTATATAGAAATATTATGAAAGCAGGGCGTTAAATGGGCATATATCAAGAAAAATATACGACGTCATATTTTACGGGAAAGAATACAGATGGGACTCCCGCAGGATACGGCGTTGAAGGTTTTGAAGAATTTATGAATGGGGCAATACGACATCAAGATAAGCTTATTCTTTCTAAAATAGATTTTGCTGGCAAATGCGTGCTTGAGTTTGGATTCGGACGCGGTGAGGCCATTAAGTATGTAATGGATCATGGTGCAAAGCATTACGATGGAGTTGATTTTGCTTTGCCGGCATTAGAAATCGCACAAAACTTTTTGCGCCACCATAAAATAGAAGGTCCGGAATTACACGTAAGCGATGCACTTGAATACATGAAAAGGTGTTCAGCTGATAAAGTATATGATGTTGTAATAATGCTGGATTTTGTTGAGCATATACCTCGTTCAGAGCTATCTCAACTGCTCATGCTTCTAAAAAAACACCTTTCAGATACGGCCGTCATACTAATTAATACGCCTGTGTATCGTGCCGACAATGACGTAGTCACAGAAGGATTAAATCCGATAAATGAAGTTTCTATGATAGATAGGTCTAATTTCATTCCAGAAACGATTGGGATGCACTGTAACTTATATACTGTTCCATCATTGCAAAAATATATGTCGTCTTATGGTTATAACAATATTACAGAAGTGCATTATTATGAAGTGTCAAGTAAAATCACTCCATTTCAGCTAGAGAAGCCTTTTAATTTGCGTTGGGAAGCAGCCAAAGAACGTGGCATTCCATTAATAGATCCTTATGAACCGGATGCTTTGGAGTATGCATACGTACGTGATTTCATGCCATATGTTCAGACATTTAATGCGGGAACCCTTAAAGACCTAACCTTCATAATGAACGATAGTTATTCGAATGCTTTTGAGCACGGAAACTATGGTGCTGATTTTATTCTGCATATGAAGAAATTTACAGAGAAAAATTCTGTTGTTTTCGATGTAGGCGGCTTTATGGGGATGAGTAGCTTATTAGCAAAAAAACACCTAAATTATAAAGTTTACTGTTTTGAACCAAACCCATGGAATTTTAATCGTATTATGCATAACCTATCATACAATAATGAAATCAGTGGCGACGTTGAAACCTTTCATCTTGGATTTGGTGACAAACACGAAGAAATATCCTTGCTATTTTCTGATTCCATTGATAACGGTCACAGCAGTTCATCTCTTTTAACGTGGGGCAGTGCAAGTGAAAACCCATATGAAACTTTTTGTGAAATGGGATTTATGACAGAGTCTGTAAAAGTGTATACTCTTGATATGTTTACAGATGAAACTGGGGTAATACCGCATGTCATCAAGATTGGCATTAAGGGAGCTGAAGCGCTAATACTTGCCGGAGCAACAGAAACTCTGCAAAAACACAAACCAATACTCTATATTGAGCTTCATTCCGTTTTAGATGCCACCCGCTGTATGCGGGTCTTATCGGATTTGAGTTATGATGCTTCTGTTTTATCACAGGAAAGTGATGGACGGATAATGATTGCTGCTCAATACTCCGATAAAATGATTTTACAATCTGTGTCGGTCGAAAACAAGTTGATTGCCTATGAATACGAAAGCATACGTTTAAGCAAGGCTGTTTCAGACCAAACAATTCTTAACCTTAGCAAAGGCTTGAAATTAGAAAAGGAAAACCACCTCAACACACAAGAAAATCTAGCCCAAGCTCAGGAACAACTAACTCAAACCCAAGAACAATTGGCATATACCCAGGAGCAACTAACACAAACACACGAGCACTTGGCAGATACGCAAGAGCAACTACATCAAGCCCAAGTGCAATTATCAGATACACAGAGGCAGTTAACTCAGACCAATTGGCAATTAGCGAATACACAAGGACACCTAACCCAAATTCGAGATCAATTGGCAGCTACACAAGGCCAACTTGTTGCAATGGAGATGTCCACGAGTTGGAGAATTACTGCGCCCATGCGCAAGATAAAGAGAACTTTATCGAAATGACGATCATAGTTTTTCTTATTTCTAAACTTGGAGGAGCAAAATGAACTCAGAACCCGTTGCTATAGAAGTCAATCCCCCCGATGTATATGTAATTCAGGCAAGTACGTTATACCGAATTGGAGCTATTCTTATATGCGTAACTGTATTTGTTGCAGTAAGGATGTTTGCATTATTTAGGTTTCAGGATTATTTTGCAATTGATGAATTTTTCCATATAGCTACCACAAACCCTCAATTTTCTTGGACGTATGATAGGGCATTATATATTGATCGAATGGTTGGTTTCTTTGTTAACATCTTTGGATTTTCAAATTTATCGGTTAAAGCCGTTCCATTGTTCATGGGCATTGTAAGTTATGTTTGTTTTATACATCTGGCATCAAGGCTATATACAAAGACAAGCATTATAGTTGCAGCATCATTTATTTTTACATTTCATTCTCTTTTTGTTTATAACCACATGTATATAAGAATGTATGTTTTTCTTGAAGCATTAATTATGATGTCCGCTGTTTTGCTATATTATGCCCATATTTTCAAGCAATCAGATAATAAAATAGTGAAATATATTTTATCATGCATGTTAATCGTTGTTTTTCTAATTGGTGCAGTTTTATATTTTACACATACAAGAGATGCATCTTCATACTTAGTTTTGGTATTATTTTCAGCAATCACTTTAGTATTTTGTTTAGAAGAAAAGATTTTCAATCTGATTCGATCGATGTTCTTTTCAAACAAGAAAATGTCTAATAGACGAAATTTTGTTATTACTTTAGCGGTTTTGATCGTTATACAAGTTATTATTGTTTTGCTTAAAAATGGTCACCTCTCAGCTTTCTTGCCAGCATCAGTCACTGATATGGGTAGGGTTGCTTCAATTTACTCCATTTTAACAACGTTTTATGTTTACTCTAGCCCTGTTTTTGTTATGTATTTTTTAACGCATGGAATTGCATTTACTTTTTTACTGTCATTCTCTGTATACCGTATCGTTAAAGATGAAGAAATATCGCCAATTAGAATATTACTAATTTTCGCCATACTGCCATTTATCGGATATAATATGTTTTTATATAGTTCAAATATGTTTCGTACATTCACGCCATATTTTAGTGTTTTAATTCTTGTCTGTTTTTGGTGTCTTGAAAAAAATGCATTGACCGTCAAGTACAAGCAGTTGCTTCGTCTTGTGCTGACAGTAATTGCAATTTTCACGATTTATTTTTCATATCCAAGTGGACCTATGAGTTTTATTAACCAACCACATATCGCAAGGGAGACTTTAATGGATCATTATGGTCCCGCTGTTCGTGATGCTTTCAAGATGCAGCGTTATGCGGGTCGTAGATTGGTTGCCGTATTAGCCGCTGAACAAATTTATAGTTTTTTCAGAATGGATGCTGACGTTGTGATTTTTACATACGGAGTGTCTGTTGATGAGCAAGTACAACAAGTTCATCAATTGTTAGGACAATTCGAAACTAGTGATAAAGTTTTCTTCATATTCGATAGAGATGCTTATATTAGGCTTATACAAAACTATGCCCTTCAGTTTCCGGAAAGAGCAGAAGTGATTAGGTATACAGGATATGTAACAACTGTGAGGTTGAATTGATAGACATCGCAATCGCTATAACAAAATAGTTATCAATGGCGATAACAGTTAGGGGTATTATGAAAATATCAATAGTAATTCCAATATACAATGAAGTTGAAAATGTCTGTAATCTTCATTCAGAAATAAAAGAGGTCTGCGTTGCGCAAGGATATGACTACGAAATTATTTTTGTAGACGACGGTTCTGACGATGGTACGTTTGATGCCTGCAAAAACTTGCGTCCACTCAAGTTGATACGTTTACGCCGCAACTTTGGACAAACAGCCGCTATGGACGCAGGAATAAAAGCTGCGCAACACCCTATAATTGTAACCATGGACGGTGATGGACAAAACGACCCCGCAGATATACCTAGGATGATTGATTACATGTTAAAAGAAGATTTGGACGTTGTTTCCGGATGGCGGAAAAACCGTAAAGATACTTTCTTCAAGCGCTTTACATCTAGAGGTGCGAATTTTCTTAGGGGCATTATAGTTAGAGATAATATTCATGATAGCGGGTGTTCACTAAAGGCGTATAGAAAAGAGTGTTTCGATAATCTTAATTTGTACGGCGAAATGCATCGCTTCATACCTGCACTCTTGAAAATAAAAGGTTTTACAGTTGGTGAAATCATTGTGAATCACCGTCCAAGAATGGCTGGCAAAACAAAGTATAATTGGAGACGAACTTTCAAAGGCTTTGTGGATATGATCTCTGTTTGGTTTTGGCATAAATATTCTGTGCGCCCGCTGCACTTATTGGGTGGACTAGGAATTTTGATGCTTTTCCTTGCAGGATTGAGCGGAATTTGGACTACAATCAACTACATTGTATATGGGCAGAGCCTTTCAGATGATTTCCAAGCATTTCTAACTCTAGCTTTTTTGATGGCAGGATTATTCTTATTTGTATGCGGACTAATAAGTGATGTGCTTACAAAGATATATTATGGTAGTCGTGTGGATACGCCATATTCTGTGAAAGATGTAATTGTGACAGAAACTTTGGCAGAAGGAGATAGTGAAGGTGCGTAATTATACAAAGAGATTTTTTGCAATACGCGAAAGCAAAGCTTTGCAATCTGCAGGTGAGATCGTTCCCATAATTATGGACTACATTAATCCCGCCAGTGTTGTTGATATTGGCTGTGGAAATGGTACTTGGTTATCTGTTTTTGCAAAACATAACGTTAGCGATTTGCTCGGTGTTGATGGAGGGTACGTGGATTCTGAAAACTTACTTATACCACTTGAGCAGTTCACCGCTTTTGATTTGTCGAAAGATTTCACTATAGAGAAGCGCTTCGATTTAGCAATGTCACTTGAAGTTGCTGAGCATATTCCGACCGATAAATCTAAGCAATTCGTAGCGATGTTAACAAGGCTTAGCGACGTAGTAATGTTTAGTGCTGCTGTTCCCGGGCAAGGGGGAGTAGACCATATAAACGAGCAGTGGCAAAGCTATTGGGCTAACATATTTAAGCAGTTTGAGTATGTGCCTGTGGATTTTGTTCGCGAAATGGTATGGAGCAATCCAAATGTTCGATATTGGTACAAGCAAAACATACTTATTTATTGCAAAGAATCAGCATTAGAAGAACTATCAACTATCTCTACTTCTTCAAAAAATATTTTAGATATTGTTCACCCGGATATGTATAGTCAATTAACCAATTTCTTTGCAGTTAAGTGGTTGTTGAAGTTGTACTTTTTAATGAAAAAAATCTACTTGCGACTTCCGATTTGAGTTTGATTGTATGAGGGTAAAGTGAAAACAATAGCATTGATAAAAAGGGGTAGAAATATTAATAAACTAAAGATTATCATCAAATTATGTATAACTGCCCTTTTATTTGGTTATATTTTAATAACTAATGACATTATGTTAGCTTTTTATTTTTTTTCTAACATTTCACTTGCAGTTTGGCTTTTTATTGCACTATTGTTTTTGTTGATGCTGCTACTTCTCACTGTAAGATTTGCCATTTTTTTCCCGGAACAAAAAAACATCTCATTATTATACGTCCGTTTAATTTCAACCGCTTATGGCTTTATCTTGCCGGGGCAAGTTGCGGTAGAAGGCGTAAGGGCATATATGCTCGGCAAAAGTTATGGTGATTACGGCTATGCAGGAGCAGCAATTACGGTAGACAAAATACTAAGTGTCATCGCCTTGTTCATTATGGGTACTGTTGGAATATTTCTAACAGGCACTCTTGGTTTTATGTTAGGATTTGTTTTTATTTCGATTTGCATTATCCTTCTTCTCTTGCTTGTCTCGTTATGTTTTACGTTTTTTTACGAAAATGTAGTAAAGTTATTTACCTGGTTTTCTAAAAAGACAGGTAAATTTGGAAAAGTATTTGTTTACATTATTTCGCTAGTAGGTCACTGGAGAACTTTTGCCAAGAATAAATCACTTATCATCAAGAGCTTTATTTTTGGGTTATTGTTTCAACTCGTATGTGCTGCATTCGGGGCATTGCTTAGTTATGGTGTCGGCGCAACAGGCATTATTCTTGAATGGCTATGGATATTGCCCATGTTTTCTTTTGCTCTAATGCTTCCGATAACATTAGGTGGCATTGGCGTGCGAGAAGGTAGTTTAATCGGTTTACTAAGCATTCTAAATATAAATCCGGAATATGCGTTGGCTATTGCGTTTGGGTTCCTGGGAATAGCAATTTTGCAAGCTTTAATGGGCATTATAATGCAATTCTTTTTGATGGCTAAGAGAGAGGACGTGATTTAGATCAACATCTTAATAACCGGCGGAGCAGGTTTCATTGGCTCACACTTAGCAGAAGCGCTGCTTGCTAAAGGGCATGATGTTTGCTTATTCGATAATTTTAACGACTACTATAATCCCGTGTATAAACGAGAGAATGTTGATAATGTAAAATCTGTGTCGGACATGAATGGTAGAGCTTTAACGGTTGTTGAGGGAGATATCCGTGATTCCGAGGCATTACGAAAATGCTTTAGTGCACTGCCTTTCGATGCTGTAATCCATTTGGCCGCATGTGCAGGTGTTCGCCCATCTATAGAAGATGCACCATTGTATATGGATGTAAACATAAACGGAACCGTGCAGGTTTTAGAGTGTATGAAGAATTTTGGCGTAAAAAAACTGTTGTTTGCATCATCGTCATCTGTCTACGGCAATAACGAAAGCGTACCTTTTTCCGAAAAAGACATAGTGGACAATCCTATCTCTCCATATGCAGCAACGAAAAAAGCAGGTGAGCTAATTTGCCATACTTATCACCATTTATATGACATCAACATAGCTTGCTTGCGATTTTTCACTGTTTATGGACCTCGTCAGCGCCCGGACCTTGCTATATACAAGTTTACCGACAAGATTTATAAATATGAAGCCATCCCCTTCTACGGCGATGGTACAATGGGACGAGATTATACCTATGTAGATGACACCGTGAGTGGAATTCTTGGTGCTCTGGAATGGATAAGTGCAGACGAAAAGCGTTTCGAAGTTTTTAATCTTGGTGAATCGTATACGGTTTCTTTAACAAACATGGTGAAAACCATCGAGGCTACCGCATGCAGGACAGCAAAAATAAATAAGCTTCCGATACCGCCCGGGGATGTAAAGCTTACGTGGGCAAATATTGAAAAGGCGAAAAACATATTAGGGTATAACCCCTGTACACATTTTGACGACGGTATAAGAAAATTTATTGCGTGGTTTGAAGAACACCGCATAACGAAAGGGTAAGTGCCATGAAAATAGCAGTTGTGGGTTGTGGCTATGTCGGCATGTCGATAGCTACATTGCTATCCCAAAGGCATCAGGTCGTCGCTCTTGACATTTCTACCGAGCGTGTGGATTTGATTAATCAAAAAAAGTCCCCAATAGAGGACAAAGACATTGATCGCTTTTTGTCGGAGAAGGCTTTGTCGTTAACGGCTACTACGGATGCAAAGGTGGCTTTTTCTGATGCTGATTATATAGTCGTTGCAACACCAACGGATTATGACCCGGTGCTTAATTTTTTTAACACGCAGAGTGTAGAGAGTGTGGTTAAGCAAGCTCAAGAGATAGCCCCAAATGCTGTAGCCGTTATAAAGTCTACAGTTCCTGTGGGGTTCACAGAGGGTTTATATGCTCAAGGGCATAATAATATTCTTTTCTCGCCGGAGTTTCTGCGAGAGGGGCAGGCTTTGGCGGACAACTTGTATCCTTCTCGTATTATAGTTGGCGTACCTTCGTGTGATGCGAAACTTCAATCATCAGCTGAGGAATTTGCAAGTATTCTAAAGCAATGCGCTTTATCTGAGGATGTGCCTATGCTTGTCATGGGTGCTACTGAGGCAGAGGCTGTTAAGTTATTTGCTAATACTTACTTGGCGCTTAGAGTGTCTTTCTTTAATGAGCTTGATTCATATGCAGAGATACGTGGGCTGGATACTAAAGAGATTATTGATGGAGTTGGTTTAGATCCACGCATAGGTAGCCACTACAACAATCCGTCTTTTGGCTATGGTGGTTATTGTCTTCCCAAAGATACTAAGCAGCTTCTTGCCAATTATTCTAACGTTCCCAACAATATCATCAGTGCTATTGTAGATGCCAATAGAACACGTAAAGATCATGTGTCAGAACGTATTTTGGCACGGAATCCAAAAGTTGTGGGTATCTATAGGTTAACTATGAAGGCCGGCTCTGATAATTTCCGTCAATCGTCCATTCAGGGTGTTATGAAGCGACTTAAAGCCAAAGGGATAGAGGTTATAGTGTATGAGCCTACTTATGACGGTGATGCGTTCTTTAATTCTAAAGTGGTCAAAGACTTGCTTGATTTCAAGCAAGTCTCAGATGTTATTATTGCAAACAGGTATGCGGATGATCTCGCAGACGTGTTGCACAAAGTATATACACGAGATTTATATTTTCAGGATTAATGTTACATTTATTGCGCTTGAGGTAATTCCAGTATCATTTTTACTTTTTCTACTGATATGCCCATTTCCTTAGCAATATCCTCAATAGAATAACCAAGTTTGTAATATAACAGAACCTGACCTTTCACAATGCCTTGCTCAATGCCTTGATTCCGTGCTTGCTGTTGTTGTTCCTCTGTAAGATATGATCTCATCATTGTACTCATAACTAAATCATCCTCCTTTTCGAATCGCGCCATACATGACTCACCGCACGCTATGCGCATATTGCGATGTATCTCTTTAAATTCCATAGAATCAGTGTCTATGTTCACAAATTTGCTTTTGTTAATTTCCAAATCGACTCCATTATACACCAATGCCAGGAAACATTTCAACCATTTATTGTCTGCTTTTTTCCATTTTGATGCATTTAGTGATATAAGGCTCAATTGCTTTCCGTCATCTTTGGAAATCATCAAGCTCCCGGAGAGATTTGCTTGTTGCATCAATGTCATCGCAATTATACACTGATGCTAGAAACTATTTCAACCCTTACTTTGCTTTCAGAATCATTGACAGTCTCCACGGTCAAACGATTATTGACAGGCAGTGTAGCTATTGCTATACTTTGTTCACAAGGGTTAGACAATATAAGGTCAAGGGTACGCTAAAAAATTAAGGACTGATAACATTGCTGAACATTAATGATCTGCGCAATTTGTGCAAAAATGATATGCATATTGCAATAACGAAACATGCAAGGGCTAGGCTGTCTGAACGCGGCATAACTTTTGAAGACCTCAAAAATGCAATAATAACAGGTGAGATTATCGAACAGTACGAGGAAGACAAGCCATTCCCAAGTTGTCTATTGATAGGGATAACTGAGCAAAACAAACATATTCACGTTGTTGCTAGCAGTAATGACGAATGGCTTTATATTATAACTGCATATCACCCCAATGAAAAAGGGTGGGAAGCCGACTTAAAAACTAGAAAGGGGCGGTCATAATGAAATGTATCTCCTGCGGAGCTGAAGCTTTTCCCGGAACAACAACAGATACTACCGACTTGGAAAATTGTCTTGTCGTTGTAAGAAATGTGCCTTGCCATAAATGTTCTGAATGTAACGAAATTATTTACACCGGCGATGTAATCAAGCGATTGGAAGCTATAATTGAGAAGGCAAAAACGGCTGTAAATGAGATTGCCATTGTTGAGTACAAAAGCAAAGTTGCCTAGATCCCTATGCTTTCTTTAAAAAGGAGCCGGCATAAGTCCGAAAATGTAACTATCAGCAACGGAGGTCTCAACTATGCATAGAATTTTAAAAGACAATTTTATATACGCAATGAGTGCAGAAAACAACCCGGTTCTTCATGTGAATCCGGGTTCGCAAATTTTGTTTGAGACATGGGATGCTCTGCATGGGCAAATTCAGAATGCCGATGCGGGCTTTGACGGTTTGGATTGGGAACGTGTGAATCCGGCTACCGGGCCTGTATTTGTTGATGGAGCCGAGCCGGGAGATATCCTGTCTGTCAAGATTGAAAGTATTGAGGTTGCTGATACCGGCATTGCTTTGTGCGGTAAGGGCATGGGTGTCATGGGGCATTTTCTTGAGGAAAGCGCTACTAAGGTCATCCCTATCATTGACGGTGTTGCACATTATTCCGATACCATCAAGATTCCTTTGAACAAAATGGTCGGCGTTATTGGCACTGCACCTTTAGGCGAAGCTATTCCATGTGGAGTGCCGGATTTGCACGGTGGCAATATGGATTGCAAGGAAATTCGCGAGGGTGCGACTATCTTGCTTCCTGTTAATGTGCCGGGTGCTTTGCTTGCAATCGGTGATTTGCACGCTGTTATGGCAGATGGCGAAATCGGAGTTGCCGGGCTAGAGGTTGCCGGGAGTGTCATCGTTACTGTCGATCTTATTAAGGGCAAGGATTTGCCGATTCCGATGATAATAAATGATAATCATGTTATGACTCTTGCTTCTGATGAGGACCTGGATATTGCCGTCGATATGGCTGTGGCGAATATGATTCGGTATTTGACCGAGTTTGAGGACTTTTCTCCGACGGATGCAGTAATGCTGACATCACTTGTCGGCGATGTCAGCATTTGTCAAGTTGTTGATCCTAAGAAGACTATCCGGGTTGAATTCCCTAAGAGGTTTCTTAAGGAATAGACTGCATTTCAGCTATTCAGGTTTAATGTTATGGTTATTGTGCTTGGGGCAATTCCAGTATCACTTTTATTTTTTCTGCTGATATGCTCATTTCTTTAGCAATATCCTCAATGGAATAACCAAGTTTGTAATATAACAGAACCTGACCTTGCTCAATGCCTTGATTCCGTGCTTGCTGTTGTTGTTCCTCTGTAAGATATGATCTCATCATTGTACTCATTACTGAATCATCCTCCTTTTCGAATCGCGCCATACATGACTCACCGCACGCTATGCGCATATTGCGATGTATCTCTTTAAATTCCATAGAATCAGTGTCTATGTTCACAAACTTGCTTTTGTTAATTTCTAAATCGACTCCATTATACACCAAAGCCAGGAAGCATTTCAACCATTCATTTCCTGCTTTTTTCCATTTTGATGCATTTAGCGATATTAGATTCAATTGCTTTCCGTCATCTTTGGAAATTATCAAACTCCCGGAGAGATTTGCTTGTTGCATCACCGCTGATTTGCCCTTGCGCTTATAGACAACTATAGAAATGACCGGTTTTAAGTCTTCATAATCTTCGCCTTTTGTAAGGCTGTTTGCATAAATCATTGACCAATAATATAGATGTCTTTTGAATGGAAATTTGCGAGGATTATTCTGCCCTTCGATATTTACTATACCTATTTCGGTATTCCAAAGCGAATCCATGCTTATTTCTTTGCCTTTTACTGTAAACGTAATGTTTCCATTAATCTGAACAATGCAGTCAGTCGGCATCGGTTCATTAAGTGCATTATTCACCAGTTCTGCAAACATTTTTGGGTCTGCCAAGAATATTTTAAATGCGTTATCTTCTAATGGGTTTACTGTTGCTAATTGCTTGTTTATAATTCTCGCATCATAAGTGTTAAGTGTATCGCTGTTATTGGCAGCTATTGTTGATATGTTTCCTTGATTGTTTTTGCTCATTATAGCTCCGCCTTTCTATCTCTGAGTATACCAAGGCTTAGCTATCTGTCAATTATCATTTATTGCTAATCATTTGTTTCTACATTTCAGCGGATTTTTCACCATATTTTTCTACATATACCGTTTATTGTAGTGCTAATATTTCAAAGGAGTATTGTTATATGCAAGCCATAATCTTAGCTGCCGGTCATGCTACACGGATGTATCCGCTAACTGAAAATATGCCTAAGGCACTTCTTCCTCTGCGTGGAAAGCCCGTAATCGACTATATAATTGATCAGCTAAATCATATATCGGAAATTGAAAACATCTACGTTGTCACTAACAGCAAGTTTTATGCTCATTTTTCTAAGTGGGCAGAAACTGTTCCGTCAGATAAGCCCCTCTCGGTCTTAGATAACGGTACTACTACCAACGAGGACCGTCGGGGTGCAGTAGGCGATGTTTTCTTCACAATAAAAGAAAAGGCCATAAATGATGAAATAGTTGTCGTTGCAAGCGATAATTATTTCACATATGACCTTCGTGAGCAGCTTAACTTCTTTCGATTAACAGGCTGTGACACCTTATGTGGCAAGGAGCTAGACGATATTGAGAAATTAAGAAGCTTCGGCGTTGCAGTGCTCGCATCGGATGGGAAGCTTCTAGACTTCGAGGAAAAACCACAACACCCAAAGTCAAACATCGCAATTTACGCAGTGTACTTCTTCCGAAAAGAAACTACTGCCTTGTTTGAAACATTTCTCAGCGAAGGCAATAGCTCTGATAATATTGGCTCATTTCCCCAGTGGCTTAGCAAAACGCACGACATCTATACATACATAATGAACGGTGACTGCTACGATATAGGCACAGTTGAGATGTACAATGAATTTAATAAATAGATACGTGTAGGCTGGATGTGATGCACTAAAATAATATAATAATTGCAACTACAACAGCTATATTAACAATGAGCAGTAGGGGCACGCCGAGTGTAAATTTGGCGTGTTCTGTTTTATGTCTAAATGTACTCATTCCGATCAGCGCACCCAGTGCGCCCATGAGCGCAGCTACCAATATTAGTGTCTTTTCACTTATGCGGTGCTTGTTGCGCTTTGCTTTGAGTTTATCGATTCCATACAGTGCGAAGACTGCTATGTTCCAGACTGCTAGAATCACGATTAATATAGCTGTGATGTCAAAGTTCATATTGTATTCCTCTTTCAATTAAAGTTTTTTATTTCTTAATTCTGTTCTTCTCATAGATATTCCCCAATCCGTGCAAGATCAGGTTCGGATCATAGGATATCTCATGCTTGCAGTAGCGATATACCGGCTCAGCCAGACCTCCTGTGGCTATCACCGTCGCCTCTTGACCGAGTTCTTCTTCAAAGCGCCCTACCATGCCGTCTATCGCTGATGCCGTTCCTAAGATAATGCCGCTTTTGATACAGTCTATCGTATTGGACGATATGCTCTTAAGGGGTGCTTCTATGGGGATGCGAGGAAGTTGCGAAGTTCCTGCTGCAAGCGCATTCATCGAAAGCGTAACTCCGGGTAATATCGCTCCGCCCAAGAAGCTACCTGTTTCATTTAGAACAAACATTTTCGTCGCTGTTCCCAGATCGACAATTATTGCCGGAAGTGTATATAAAGCAAGCGCACCAACCGCAGTGGCAACCATGTCTGCGCCCAATTGCGCCGGGTCATCAATTAGAATATTAAGTCCGGTCTTAACCCCGGCGCCGACAATTATCGGTTGGACTCCTGCAAGCCTTATTACAGTTTCACGGAATGTGTTTGTAAGTTGTGGCACTACAGACGAGATGATTCCGCCTTCTATGTCTGTGCGCTTGATTCCCTGAAAGTCCAGCATATTATTGACCTGGACCGCATATTCATCTGCGCTCCTTGCAACATTCGTCGAAATCCGAAATACATGTTTTATTTCGTCACCATATATACATCCAACAGTGATATTAGTATTTCCTACATCAAGTGCCAAAATCATATTGCTTTAGTCTCCTCTGTCTTGGTCTATAAATATGATTATATACTCCCTGTCTCTGTCTGTCACTATTTTTACATCAGAAACTGCTGCGCTTCCTGTCTGCTCCAGGTAACTTAAGAGCAGTTCTTTTTTTGTTTGTGGCTGTAGTATAAGCGTTTTTCCGCTTTTTGACCAGGGTGTTTCTTCCAAAATTTCGATTATCGTCTCGCCACCGACTCCTGCTATTACTATGGTATCAATATCATTTTCATCAATTCCTGTAAGTCCGGGCGCATTTACAAAAGAAATTTTTTCTTTTATGTCATATTTTTCAGCTGTCCTGACCGCTGCCATAAGCGAGCCTGCACTGATATCAGATGCTATAATTCGATCTGATATCCCTGTCTGAGCCAGATATACGGGCAGCTTGCCATGATCCGTGCCGATGTCTGCGACATTTGAGCCACGTTTAATGAAGTCGGCAATGGTCTGTAGCCTCTTTGGAAGTTTAATAATGCGATGTTCCATTTTTCACCCTGAATTCTCTAATTATTATAAGTAACGGGATATTTCATCATAACTAAATAACACACATGCCAAAGACGAGTCGCAAAAATGCGACTCGTCTGAGCTGTTAAAACAAAATCCTTAACTATTTTCCGACAACCTCATTGAGGGTCTCCAAAAAAGCATCGGCATTTACACCATGAACTTCACACGCTTGCTCCAGTGTCTCACCGCTTGCCATCGCACAGCCTAGGCAGTGCATGCCAATCGACTTAAACATAGGCACAGTTTCCGGTGCTTGCTCAAGGATATCCGAAATGATCATGTCTTTAGTAATTTGCGCCATTGTAATGAACATTCCTTTCGAAAATCTTTAGGCATAAAATAACCATAAATAAGGAATGGTCATTTCGTGCATCTCTCGCGATTCCCGTTAGGGGAGCGAGTGGCACATGCCCTTGGTTTTAGTTTGAATTCCTTCAAACTAAAACCTCCGTTTGCTGGTAGTAATATTTGTTGATTATTCTTCTTCTCTTGATTTTGCAAAGCAGTCACTGCAATATACCGGTCTGTCTGTCTTTGGCTCGAATGGAATCTTCGCTTCGTTGCCACAATCGGCACATACAGCTGTGAAATATTCTCTCGGTCCACGGGCAGCAGCTTTTCTGTTGTCACGGCAAACTTTGCAACGTTGTGGCTCGTTTTGGAATCCACGCTCAGCATAGAATTCTTGCTCACCACTTGTGAATACAAACTCCTCGTTGCACTCCTTACATACTAGTGTTTTGTCCTCGTACATGTTGAAACCTCTCTTTTGACTAAATCGTACCCTTTTGGGCCTGTATTTGCGTTCAGCTCTCACACTGATTATCGCCTTTGCTTAACCGCACCCTCGCTTAGGCGAGAATACCATTTTCCCAAGACAGTATATTTAGTGCCACAAATAAAGTCAAGCATTTTATTACAAAAAAACCGATATTTATACAAAATTCCGATAATTATACCAATTCCATCCATTCCAGGAAGTGATTTGCGATTTCTGTCGCCTGTTCTTCGGTCTTTGCTTCGACCAGAACACGTATAATTGGCTCTGTGCCGGAAGGACGAATGAATACACGACCGTAGCCTTCCAGAATTTTTTCATATTTATCGATTTCGCTCTTAAGATCAGGATGATTCATAATTCTATCTCTGTGCTCCACCCCTCCTGTAAGCTTGAAACTCGGCATCACTTGTGGGAATCGTGGAATGTCGGCTACAAGCTCTGAGGCTGTTTTTCCTGATTTTTTCAGAATATTTATAAAGTTTATGGCAGCGAGCTGACCATCTCCTGTTGATGCTTCGTCGGAGAAGATTATATGCCCTGATGATTCCCCGCCCAAATTGCAGCCCAACTCACGCATCATCTCAAGTACGTTTCTGTCGCCTACATTCGCTCTGTAGAACTTAAGGTCATTTTCTCTTGCAAAAACTTCCATACCGGCATTCGATACAACCGTACCAACAAATCCGCCACCTTTAAGCAACCCTAAATTGCGCATTTCCCGGCTCATGATACAGAGCATCATATCGCCATCAATCGTATTTCCAAGCTCATCGACTATCAGGCATCTGTCAGCATCTCCGTCAAAAGCTACTCCCAGGCTGAATCTGCCGGTTTTCATCATTTGCTTAAGATAATCAAGGTGCATAGAGCCACAATTTTCATTGATGTTCACACCATTAGGCTCGTCAAAATTCATCTCGAATTCTATATCTAACTTTCTGAAAAGACGTCTTGCCGTTACTGCTGCTGCGCCATTTGCGCAATCGATAAGCACTCTGCCTTCAAATTTTCCGCCAAGCCATGCAGTCGTCAGGTGATTGACATATTCATTTGCACCGTTCCCGTGATCACGGCTGATACGGCTGATACGCCCAAGCGCTCCGCCGGTCAGCGTAGGAATTTCGCTTGGATCGTCAATAAGCTCCTCTATACGCTCCTCTAAGGCATCGCTGAGCTTGTATCCGTCTCCGCCAAACATTTTTATTCCATTATGCTCAAATGAATTATGAGAAGCCGAAATGACTACACCCATATCTGCTCCCGCCTTGATGGTCAAGTATGCGGCACCGGGTGTTGGCAGCACACCAAGCAGATTAACCTCTGCACCTGCCGAGCATAACCCGGCAGACAGAGCCGCTTCGAGCATATCACACGAAATGCGTGTGTCCTTACCAATTAGTACATTTAGTCGCTTGCCGTACTCTCTTTCCAGCACTGTCGCTGCAGCACGTCCAATCTTGAACGCAAGTTCAGCATTAAGCTCCTCTCCTGCAATTCCTCTGATTCCGTCTGTTCCAAAATATTTCCCCATGTTCTTCTCCTATACTCCCATTTTAGATTGTAAGTTGCTCATTTCCCGGATAGAGCATATTGACATGTTCATATGCCTTACGTGTTACACAGCGCCCCCTTGGCGTTCGGGTAAGAAATCCCTGTTGCATCAAAAAGGGTTCATATACATCTTCTATGGTAACCGGTTCTTCATTTATTGTTGCCGCAATAGTCTCAAGTCCTACCGGGCCTCCGTTGTAGTTAATGATTATGCTCTCAAGCAAGCGCCTGTCAACTGCATCGAGCCCTGTCGCATCTATTTCTAATCTTGTCAAGGCATCGTCTGCCGCTTTATGGGTTATTACTCCTTCGCCCATGACCTCTGCGAAGTCTCTGACTCGCCTGAGAAGTCTGTTAGCTATTCTGGGAGTACCCCTACTGCGTGATGCTATTTCGTGCGCTCCGTCAGGTTCTATAGGAATCTCCAAGATCTTTGCTGAGCGCTCGACTATTGTCTGAAGCTCACCCGGCGTATACATATCGAGCTTAAGATCAATTCCAAATCTATCTCGAAGCGGCGAGCTGAGCTGTCCTGAGCGTGTCGTCGCTCCGACAAGTGTAAAGCTCTTTAGTTCAAGACAAATTGATGCTGCTGTCGGTCCTTGTCCAATGATGATATCTATCTGCTTGTCTTCCATAGCGGGATAGAGAATTTCTTCGACTGCTCTATTCATCCTGTGAATTTCGTCAATGAATAGCACATCGTTTTCGTTGAGATTGGTCAGAAGTGCCGCTAGGTCTTTAGGCTTCTCGATTGCAGGGCCTGATGTCTTGCGAAGTGCTGTGCCCATCTCGTTTGCAATTATTGCAGCCAGGGTAGTCTTCCCTAAGCCCGGAGGTCCATGCAAGAGTACATGATCCAGTGGCTCTTGCCGACGTCTTGCGCCCTCAAGGAAGATTGCAAGGTTGCCTTTGGCTTTTTCTTGACCTATGTATTCCGAAAGTGTCTGCGGGCGCAGACGTCCTTCGCTTGCATCATCGCTTGTAAACTGCGTTGTAAGCAGGTCTGAGTTGTCTTCTTCATAATTTAGTTCTGATTCTAACTCATCGCTAAAATCTATTGCCATATTGAACTCCTTCGGCGGGCACAGCTAGTGGCTGCCCCTACAGAAAATGGGTAACTCAAAATCATTATTAAGGGGCTTATTTTACTGAATTTTTTAAAACTTCACGTATTATTTCCTCTACTGTAAGCTCACTTACATCTACATTTCGCAAAGCTGCTGAAATCTCGCCCTGACTATAGCCCAGCACGGTAAGCGCCGCCGCTGCATCGTGTCCTTTCGTTGCCGGCTGACCTGCTGCGCCCTTCGGTGGCACAAATCCTTGTGACTTGAGTACCGCTGTCTCTTTGCTGACTTTATCTTTTAGCTCAAGGATTATCCTCTGAGCTAATTTCTTCCCGATTCCGGGGGCAAGTGTCAGAGCACTTTCATCGTCGCTTATAATTGCAAGTGCCAGCGATTCGGGCGTGGATGATGACAAAATCGAAAGCGCCGCTTTAGGACCAACTCCTGAAACACTGATTAACTGCTCGAAGCAACGCTTTTCACTTAAGTCGTAGAATCCGAATATATCAAATGCATCTTCTTTGATGTTCATGTATGTGTACAGTCGCATTTTCTTTCCGACTTCCATGTGCGACAGAGTGTTCATCGTCGTCATACAAGCGTATCCGGCTCCGCCAATGTCAATAACTGCTAGATTCTGCCCGATTATTGTTACTTCGCCCTCAAGATAATAAAACATTTAATTTCCTTTCAAAATAGACCGGATACACTTAAATCGTTGCCTTCGCTCCTGCGCTGATATTCATCAGCGAGCTTGCGGTCCGGGCGTGGCTTATTGCAATAGCCAGCGCATCTGCCGCATCGTCCGGCTTGGGAATCACTTCCATATTTAAGAGTCTGCGAACCATTTCCATAACTTGCGTCTTCGTCGCATGACCATATCCGGCAACAGCTTTCTTTACTTGGAGAGGCGTGTACTCATACATCGGGATACCATGCTCCTCCCCGGCAAGTATTATCGCCGCACGCCCGTGAGCAACAGCTATTGCGGTCTTTAGATTCGTGTTAAAAAAGAGTTCCTCGACAGCTATTGCATCAGGCTTAAATGTCGTTATCAGCTCTGTCACGTCTGTCTTGATCTGAGTAAGTCTTAGGGCAAGTCGCATCCCGGCAGGAGTAGTAATGACACCGTACCTAAGCAGGCTTTGCTTTCCCCCACTAACTTTAATTATCCCAAATCCGACTGTTGCGACACCCGGATCGATCCCAAGTATTGTCAATTAATATTTCTCCTGATACAAATCGAGCACTCTATTTTCGAACATTATACTAGTTTTGCAATATCTTGTAAAGCAAAAAACTGTGGAGCACGTTACTCATTGCTCCACAGTTTTACATGTAATGTAATTATTCTTGCCGATGCAATTAGGCAGGCTTATTTGGCGTATTCTACCGCTTTTGTCTCTCTGAGCAAGTTAACCTTTATCTGTCCCGGATATTCAAGCTCAGCTTCGATCTTCTTGGCGATGTCACGAGCCAGTAGAATCATTTCATCTTCGCTGACTTCATCAGGCTTTACCATTATGCGAATTTCACGCCCGGCTTGGATTGCATAGGAGTTGTCTACTCCCTTAAACGAACAAGTAAGTTCTTCGAGCTTCTCAAGGCGCTTTACATAGCTCTCTATGTTCTCACGCCTTGCACCCGGTCTTGCAGCCG
>Ga0123355_10002814_pt1 | contig 24702 bp, 16 predicted proteins | sample TergutEmb28metaG_3_FD_89872 | JGI IMG/M metagenome (GOLD analysis project Ga0123355, IMG submission 89872) | Embiratermes neotenicus P1 segment gut microbial communities from Petit-Saut dam, French Guiana - Emb289 P1 | ecosystem: Host-associated > Arthropoda: Insects > Digestive system > Gut ...
TCAGATCTTTCAAGAAGTGTTGCATAAGCAATGCTTTGGACGGATCCGAAGATGATATTCTATGGGAGGACGATGGTGAAGATAATGATGATAGTGACCGGGTGACGGATAACGATTCAGTTATGAGTGATGATGGCGAGTCTGATGAATAATAAATTATAAATATTATATAATATATATTATAAATAATACATTATTGTATTGTGTTGTTTTTACGGCACGTAGAGCGGCTCTATCATTTTTCCAAAACCCAGCTCACGACCGCGAATCTAATCCGCACGCGATTCTAATCCGCATCCGATTTTTTAGCCCTCTGAAACTGTAAAAAGGGTGCGGATTAGATTCGAGAATATACGGTACCTGCTATAACTCAGTTCTGAATCTTTTATCTTCTTCCAGCTTATCCAACTCCTAGCGTGCGCAATGTCCAAAAAACTATAATTTTAACTATTTGTACGTGTACATGCATCTCTCAATATAAACACAAACTGAAGGTGTCTGAGAACAAAGTGTTGAGAAAAATGTTTGGTTGTGAGTGCATAAACTCAATTCAATTGACTTAGAACAGGGTTCACTAGTGTACTTCCGTAGACACAGCAATAAATGTTTGGGATCCACAAGACACAAATAATTGCTGACTCAAATTACACAGCAAACACCCCAGGACAGAGACAATTTTCTTTAATATATCAGCAAAATTTTCAAGCAAATTCAGCCTCTAAATTAGCCATACCGGTTTCTGCACATTGATATTTGCCTAATACCAAATTTATGTAAGCACAATTCTCTTAACTAATCATAGAATCGATATGAACATGTTTGCCTAAGTATTTATGGCATGAAGACATTGGACGATAAATGCTGCATCCAGACGTAACAACACATATTTAAATACCAATGAGTAATTTTGTATATCAGATAACATTCAAGAAAATATGTAATAGTTTTCCACTGTAGTAATGAAACTTGGTTCAAATGTGTATCACACAGGACCTACACTGCCAGCATACCTCCTCGGACAAAAATATTTAAGCTGGCAACATTAACTTAAAAACTGATGACGAATGTTAGTTTAAATTCTGTTGGAGTGTACATCTTCCATTGGAATGGAAGTTCTGCATAATGGAACACTAATAAATACTCAACGTCTAATCCAATATTTTCTATCCCCTTCTGAATATCTACACTCTATAAATAGTTGCAAAATGCACTTACATGCTGTAATCTTCTTGACAAACTGTATGAGTGTTGTGTGAGTGTTGCTTGTCGTAACTGTGTCATCAAACATTTCTTGTAATTAATTATAAAAATTGTAAGTTCTTATATATATATCATCACATTCACTGTTCATTCACATATTCAATTCACCATCACCTCTTCTTCCTCCATTTCGGCTCAAGAACTGCACATCTATCAGCTGAGTATGACAAACTATCGATTGAGTACATACATACATATGCACACACACACATACACATATACAAACATACATACATACTGGATACAAAGCAAAGAAAGTGCAAAATTATTAGTAAATTAGACAAAGAATCAAAGTTGGTAAATTAAATGTTTAAAAAAAAAGCTGAAAATGAATATCTACTGTACACACACACACACACACACACACACACACACACACACACACATATGGTACATACTTTAAATTAAAACTACTCTACTGCTGTATACCTAGATTTTAAATGGTATCACTATCTCAAGACGAGAATTTGGCATCAGAAAACTACCTCATCTTATATCCCCTTAAACAAAAAATGAACCCACAGAACATGCCCAATCATTGCAAAATTATGAAAAATTACACACTATTAAGAAACTCTGAGTTAGTAAAATGCATTGTGACTGAAAAGCAGAAAACTTATAAACTGATATGAATACCATATACTGACAGCAGAAACATTAGCAGAATTACTCTTAATGGAAAGAAAATATTCATGAGGCTGAAAACAGATGTACTTAAATGATCATTATCATCACCGTACAATGACTGAACATATGGCATTTACATTTACTTGTACACTGTAATTTTAAAATACAAACAGAATGAAGAACACAGTCATGTACTACACTCACAGCTGTTAACTCTACCAACTGGACTGATCAAAAACAACCTGGCAGTATAATGTGGGTTACGAGTAGGGCTAAGAACACAGTGCTCTATTCATACATCCATATTAATAAAACAGAAACTCTTCACTATTAATGCAGAGAATACAATCAAGATGATGGTAATGATCATTAGCCAGGTGTAAGAGAAGACAACATATTTGTAAATTCAGTCAAGAATATTTAAAATATTTAAAAGTAGTGTTGGGTAAGTTTGAAAGTTGATTATACTTTTTTTTTTTAAACATTAATGGAAGCTTAATGGCCAGGAGCAAGAATTTACCACAGGTTTCTGCTCTATCAGCCATGGCACACACATTAGTCATCTCAGTAATTTTGGTACACAGCATGGTTAATAATCATTGTTAAGCAACAAATCACAATGTTTTAATAACATGAAGTACAGCAGTGACAGAATGCAGTAGTTTAATTAACAGTAAGTACCAAATTAAGACTGATGTAACATATATTTAATGAGTAAGGTATATCAAATAGTATGCACAATATTGACATACCTCAATACAAGTTTCAGTTAACTCTTCAATGAAAGTATAATGAAGCATATGACTTCAATTACCTCTAAAACTACACAAACACACTACAAATGCCCACATAATCTCTATTCTTACAAAATTTTCTATTGCAGCAGGTGTAATTTTAATGATGCATAATTCACTTTTCTTGGTGAGTATGTTGAGGGTTAAGCCCACGAGAACCACCGCGCTAAGTCTCAGAGATGGTGCACCATGAATTCTGCTTCTGGATCTGGCTTGATGAATTAAATAGAAGGATGCGTACGTAACACATATTATCATAAACTACTTTCAACTGTTGCAGCACTTAACAGAGAACAGACCAACTGGCATATCAATAACCATGTTAACCCTAAAGTAACATTTTGGGCTCAGATGTCACTATATATATATATATATATATATATAATACCTATACCTACACTTATTTTTCGAGGTACGGCCTCCATGTTGGTCCAATCTTCTTAATCCTTTAGATTTTTATCTGTGGGGACACTTAAAAACCATACTCTGTTTAGCTCCAATTGCAAATGAAGAGAAACTTGACCAACCCGTTTTTGATGCTTGTCAAACAATTCGCCCCCCCCCCCAAACCTCTGAAAGGGTGTGACAGTCCATGATCACATGTGTCCATGCGTGTACACAGAGTGAGCTGTGACCTGACAAACAATAGTTATTAAATTGGAAACGTGTAATGTCAACGTGTTATGTCAGCTGTAATTTAAATACACATAGTTCAGTTATTTACTGTCGAATGTAGTCTTTCAATTACATTTGAAAACCACCCACTGCCGGACACATGTTTATGTGAATATTTTTCTTTGTTTTGATGTGAATAACTCACTCTTGAAGTCTGTCCAAGAACTTCAGATACACTCTGTATAAGAAAGTGCAACCAAGGGGAGATACACTATCTTACTTCTTGCCCAGGGCAGATAGCACATCTTACTTCTTGCATATCTGTCTACATTTCAGCAGATTTTCTTAAAAGTGTATGTATGTATCAATGAAAAAGTGAGCCTTTCCTCCTTTGCAACTAATGTTCACTCAGAATTGGCTTTCATTTTGGAATTATCTCAATATATAAGTGGTCTGCACCACTTAAACACAAACTTTCAGTGACTGCTTCTGATACCCAAATAATTTTCATTCAAACTAATGGAAAATGTTCTTGCCGATTTCAGTGATTAAGTTTGCAAAACTCTTATCCCCTCCATTCTTAAACAGTTCACCATTTTATCCAATCTGCAATTTACTTGATAGGTGAATGAGAACTTTAAATACAGTTCAATACTGAGGTATGAAGTAATACAAATACTATGACTGGGTCTAAACAAGTTATACAGTTACATCCAGATGACTCAGGTTGAGTATGTCTATAAGCAGAATGAGACATACAATCCTAACTTTAAGATGGGAACAAACTTCACACCTAAATCTCTTAAAATATTCTAGAACTTGAAGGTAATTAACACAGAACCTTTATAACCTCCCAAAGCACAGTAGTTTTATGGCATAAAAAGCCTGCATCTGCTGGACATCCCATGGGAGTTGTGCTAAAGGCAACGATAAAACAAATGCATTATGTAAGGATTGTATGATGGGACTTTCATCACCCAAGCTTCTAGTAGCCATGGTCCTTGTTAGATGAGCCAATACTTCCCTCCCCAGAAAATTCACAATGTAAATCTTCTGTTTTCGCATAATTATTTATGAAATATCACATGGTTAAACATCCCTGGCCTGAATCAGTCATTCAGTGACTGTAATTAATGCTGAGAAGCTGGGTTTCTGTCAAACATTAAGCAAACAACATACCACTGTAAAATGACAGTTTACATCGCATGAAAGATTATTATGGACATTTCATCTGATACAATCAGCTTGTCTATGAAGACATTTAACTACAAGCTTTATTTATTCTTCCATTATCCTTCTCAGAACAGCAAGAAAGACAAAGCTCAGGACCCAATAATCTAGTAGTCATACAATGAATTAGTACACAGGGGTTCAGCATCAGTCACTAACAGAGAAGAGGAAATAAAATAAAATAAACTGTCAGTTCAATTAATCAAAAAGTCACATCTGCTCTAATAACACTCGATAGTTTTAAGCAATTTCATACCTTCATTTCTGCCAAAGACAGTACTATAAATTTCATTTTACGAACTATAAGAAAACGTCAAGCAAAAAAAAAAATTATTTTTTAATATGTACCACCATGATGCAGAAGTATGTACATAAATATTAGTAAACTAACCAAAGTGGAGGGTTATACAGTCAGTTGCCTAGTGTGCAGATATTCACAATGCAGATGAAGAAGACAGTTCCTATTTTTTGTCTTTCTTTCTCTGAATCTTAAATTATAACTTGAATTATCAAGCAACTCTTACACAAGAAATGTCGCTATAAATCTCGAAAAGTATAACTGCTATACAGCAAATGCTGACAATAAAATCCAAAACTTAAACAGCAACTAAATTTAAAAAAAAAACTAATTTTGTGCCATCAGCCTCAACAAGTGGTTGAACGAAACCAGCATTTCAGAGACCACCACCATTTCCAACATCGGAAGAACGGTAGGAGACGAACAGAACATCCCATACATAGACACTCAAACCTGTCACTAGCCAGTAGAGACTAATGTGTAGACAGAGGGACTGCTCTACTTGCATACCCCTGAGCCATGAGCAATAGTTCAGAACATTTTGCGGTTACCAGTCCTAATCACACCCCTGATGATGGAAATGGTGGTGATGGTTTATAATACAATGGTTTCTTACAATCACATGACACAGGTGATAGCCTGAGAAGACTGTTGGACAATTAAACTATTACTCAAAATAAAAATAATACTATTACTACTACTACTAATAATAATAATGCAGCAGTAGTAGTAGTAGCAGCAGCAGTCAGTCACAGTAGTAGTAGTAGTAGTAGTAGTAGTAGTAGTAGGTCTAATGCTTTCAATTTGTCTTGAGATTTGCACATGTCATTTACAAGTAATGAACCAGAATAAAACTGTGGAACCACACAATGGACTTTCAGGGCACATGAAAATTCTGTGTTCTGAAGACAGGAAAGAGTAGAAGGATGGAAGTACTAACCACAAAAAATAATCTATTTGATAATCACAAAGGTACTTTACATGCAAAATTTTGTATCATTGATCTATGAATTTGATCCTGTAAATGAATATCGACTGTCTACCGAATCAAATGGCCATGCTAACTGGAATTCTTTTCCACAGGTCTGTGACAATGGTGTGTGACAAACTCGCAGACTTTTTTGGCTTTTCCCATTGTATGTGAAGAAAGAAAAAGTCCAAAATACAGAATTCTTGCTTGTAAACGAAACTGAAGTCATTATTAATAATTGCAATGCATACTTGTAGCCTGTTTCTTGTAGAAAGAAATCTAACCTGCAACTTGCAGCACTAGGGTGTAGGGAAAGACTCTGCCTCAGCCTTGTACTAAGTGGTCCCAGCAACTACCAAATTTAAATCCCTTGACTTTAGCTATAACAGACAAGCTATTCGTGCACTTTTCACTGAATACAGTATATTTTTTCACCCATTTTAGAGTGGAAAAACTGTTCCATAGCTTCTCTGTTGTTGGTAGGACTCTTCGTTATGCAAGTTGCAGGAGCAAGCAACTGCCCAGTGGTGGTGCAGAGAAATCAGCACATAGCTGTGTTTGTTGTACTAACTAATTACAGTCAGTGTGTAATAAATGGTACCCTGATTACCAAAATATTATGGAAGTTCACTGACATTCAAACTCAAGTGTTCCATATGCAAACGTCAACAGAATTCATTGTTATTTTCATATGTACCATGCAACAACAATATAAACCATTACACTGTATACTTTTTTGGAAAAGTTTTGTTGTTTTGTTTCCTAAAAAACACATAAAATTTTACATATATACATTAAGATTTTGAAATAGTTTTACCACATGAGTGCACTCACTCTATGTAAATTATTGTAACTTCTATGTTTCTTTGTAAATAAGCTGTCAATGACAACATATTAAAAAAGATGTTCAGCTAAACTATTTCAATAATTAATAAATTTCAGTTGATTAAAATAGCAATTTACCTCCAAGGCACTTAGTTGACAGAAATGCTCAATTTTCCTATGTCCAACGAAACACGAAACTTGCATTTCTCAATCAAACAGGGGAATCACTGTACTGTCTGACAAACAGTTCCACTCTCTGTTCAAGTACATTCAATAAGAACATAAACATCCCCTCAGCAATCCTATTAAGGTGAGCAGAGTCTGTGTGATGTCACTTAATGTGGTAAGGTGTCACAGTGTTTATAATTAGAGGATGCGCCAGAATAACCTGATGGTTTTTTAAATTTGAAAACCAGCTTGTCCGTTACGCGGTGCTTCCAAACCGACCATCATCATGGACAATGATATATGGAGTTTAGGCAAGATCACAGATCATATGAGAAATGAAGTGCTGGTCAGTGACCTCAGTTTCAAAGACGCGATGCTCCTAGCCAAAATAATCTCCTGTTGTGGGTATCAAAATGGGGTCAAGAAGGATAAGTGGAGCTAGGACAGTAAAACCACAAGAATGTCCACATTCTGTTCGTACACCCGACAATGTGGAAAAGGTAAGAGACACTATACTATGAAGTCCGCAAAGGTCAGATCAGTGGCAAGCTCTTGCCCATCTCTTAAAGGACAGAAGCCTCCGCCAAATTCTGCACAATGAATTGTATTACCATGAATTCTTGGACCTCATAAATAGGAATTGTGACATAGCGAACATGTTACTGGTTTTGTGAATATGCAGAATTGTCACTATTGGGCTCCAAACAACTCGTGTTAATTTCACTAACGTCCTCTGCATAATGCAAAAGTGATAGCAGGGTGTGAAATTTCTATTAATGGTACTACTGGCTGTTTCTTTGGAATGGCGGAAGGGCGTACAGCAACAGTCAATGCAGTGTGTTACAAAGTCATATTGGGAACATTTCTGTGAAATGAGTTACATATTAAATTTGGTTTGCTAGGGTTCCAACGGAATGCAGCTAATGATCACACAACATAGATTTCCATGCAAGTTCTCAGGGCAATGTTTCCAAGCAGACCCACTTCTCATTTTGGAGACAACACCCGACCTGCTCCCTCCTGATCTTGCAGGATGCTGCTACTTCCTTTGGGGCTACATCAAAAGCAAAATACACGAAACATGTCCTGTCAATATTGATGAATCAAAACAGCCAATTATGGAGTGAATTCAAAGGATCCCTAAGAAAATTCTCAAATGTGCTATACCATCCTTTCCATCGCGACTGCAGGAGTGTACTGAACGACATGGTGGTCATCTACACGATGTCTCTTTCAAACAGAATGCTCACACAGTTATCAATGTTAATTTACTCACTTGGCCTTAAAATGTCATTGCATTCGAAAACCTTCAGGTGTTATTGGTGCACCCCATAAAACTAACAAACATTTTCAAACAATATAAACTTGTTTGTCTGCTATTGAAAAAAGTTACACGCCTGTCAAATTATGAAAAACCATACCTTACAACATAATAAAAATGAGATCATAAAAATATGTGCTGGTACCTATTAAACCGTAACAAGCCTGTACAATGCTGTATCGCTTTGGTAAAGTCTTGCTCCTAACAGCTGGAGTGATTTAGGTCACAAAAATAAGATTTGGGTTTTACCCAACACAAACAGTAGGAAACAAGTACGTCAATTGACACATGACACTGAGGTGATTACTCGATTCATGTCGAGTACCCACACATCTACAAAATAGTTGGTTGTACAACACAGTACAACTTAATATGGAACCTTACCCCCTTGTTCATCCAACATCACTAGCGTTTTCATTCCGACTTCGTGGCTCTACAAAAATAGTAACAGGATCATCAACAAGTGCGGAGATGAAACCTTGACCCAGAATAACCATAATCCTATCCACCAAACACTCTGAAAGTATCTATGTAATCCAGCAGACACACTAGGGATGACGAATCCAACACTGAAATTCCTCAATAAAAATAATTATAAATACATGCACAAAAAGTGGCATAGAGGTCAGTGCAATATGGCTTTTGCAAAGACAAACATCTGCTTTACATGGTGCTGAGGGTGTCAGCATTGTATGTTGCACACTAACTTTGTCTTTGCAATGACCATAGATCTGAGACAATTCAATGCAACATTATTAGAGAAATATGTCGTCTACACCATTTTAAAATATGATGTTTTCATGTTTATGTTATTAATTTTGAAACAAAACACTTCAACGAAAACAAATGGTTCAATACCAACACAGTAAGAAATGCTAAACTGGTTGCATCCACATACTGGAAACAAGAGTACTTTATGTCATCCCTAGTTTAAAACATAGTTAAGTCTACATACATGCATAAATAGAACTTAAAAATTAAAATACAAGAATAATAAAGAAATAAAGATGAAGAAATAAATTTAAGTGGTGTTAACAAAACATGATGGCATGCCATAAAACAATTATAAAGTCGGAGGATTTTTTCTGAGCGAGCTTGCTTGATCCCTGGGTTCAGGTTCAGCTGGGCTGGACTGCTGAGCAGTACAGACAGTCTACTGTTCTAACTCTACTACTACACCACTACCCAACTACTGACAAACTACAGGCACCGTAGCTGGATCCATCTCGGCAGCCCTCTGCTAGTGGGAACACATACAATCAAGAGTCTATCACCACTACAACCACAACACCACCACCACACCAGCACCAAAAACTGTACCCAGTTAATGATTTAATACAAAGCTGATCTGAAGATCAAATTTCCCACTTTTGCTGAAGTAGTAAATCTTCTCCAGTTAGAAGGTTATCAAACCCACAAACAACTTGTTCTACGTGATCTGCATGATGCTCAATGTTGCATTCCTAGAATAAGTTAACACGGGTTAGTGATTGCCCAAGATTAACACTCACACCTCTAGTGGTAAAACTACTAAAACACTGCCCTGTTATGGGCTTTCTTACCCCCTTGATGATTCAACAACATGATCGTTTGTCCACCAACGTCTTGACTCTACAATGGCAGGAAAATAAGGAAATAATAAAATTTTAAAAACAAACACACATACAATTAGATGTAGGTGGAAACAAATATTTAAAATGCTACAAAATAACATTACATTATCAACGAAAGGACAAACAGAAACAAAGAAGCATACACTGCTGAAAGCAAGAAATTGAAACTGAGTATTCAACACGAGTTCTACAAAGACAATCCCCTTCCTTGAACTGTAAGGATGCACGTAAGGAGAATGAATCAATCCCCTTCCTTGAACTGTAAGGATGCACGTAAGGAGAATGAATCCTGACTGGACTAGACAACAAGTTGTTCAGTTGCACTTGCCTGTTGCCACCTGTACCAGTCTTCATTGTACCAGACATACTGCCAATGTATTTTCAGTAAAGTTAGTTACTTTAATATTCTTCAACTACCATGATCTTGTTGGGAAGGAGTGCCAAGCTAACAAATAAAAAAATGTGAACTGGATCTATCTGGCTCAGATCTTCTAGTTAATATGTAATAAAGCTTCAGTTCCATAGAAGGCAGAGAATGTCTCGCCCAGCTGCGAAAATATCAGCTTCTCAAGAAGACCTCTTCTCAAAACAGTTCAGTCATAAATGGGCAAATTACTGATGTCTTGAATATTTGAAGGTGACAAAATTCAGTTGAATATTCTCGGAATCCCAGCCATGATAGGTGGCTCAAATACGCTGACATTTCAAAGACCGACCCTGTCTCCATAATCTGGACACTGAAATGATTTAGCACCCACTGTGTCTTGCTTATATACCCACACAAGTCTGGGCTCATGGCAAGTTACGGTCCCATGAGATCAGTGGGCCAAGTCTGAAGGTTACTGTGCCTGGCCTTGATTCTTGTTGGATGAATCCTGGATCTGTACAGGCATGGCCTGTCATGTTTGAAAGCATGAAGCCCCCCACCCCCCAAAGGTCAACAGGGACAGGGCATTCATACTAAGCTAAACCTTGCAGCCCATGCTCCAACAGATCCGGGATTAATCCAGTGAGAATCAAGGTCAGTCTTTGGAATGTCCACTAAACCCACTGGCTATCGTACTACCATCTGCCCAACTTTGTGTGGGTATATAAGGGAGACAGAGTGGGTGTTGAGTCATATCAGAACCCTGATGATACAGACAGAGTCAGTTCTGAAACTATGTACTTGAGCCACCTCATGTGTCTTTTAGCCCAAGAAGATTTTATTGGCTGTCAATTACTATCCTATACATTACAATCATTTTTCTAAAAAAAGTGCAAATTGTAAAAAAATTCAAAGCACTTCAAATCCACACATAATTAGGTAGCTACACAAGGAAGTTGATGAAATAATGATGCTAGAAAATAAGCTGAAGGCAAGCAAGTGCAGCTGAGCTGAAGGCAGACTGAAACGCACACAAACTGACATTCACGAAGCCTCTCCATCATTGCCTAGCCATGAATGTCATGGGCACAGAAGAATCAATAAATATTTAGCTTCTCAAATTCAAGGAAGTCTTGCTCAGAATGAGCACAATAAATAAAAAAATTTAAAGCTGCCTTTCAAAAGACAATGATAACCACCTTGAACTAAATTTTATACATATATATATACAACTTGGGTAGAGTACACACATGCAATGTAATTTCTTTAAATTTACAATTATTAATTCTCTCATTGGCAAGATTTGAAAAATGTGTTTATGTCGATTACTTTGTTGAGATGTAAGAGTTAATAACAAACAAAACAGCATTAAAACCTCAGACATGGTGCAGAGTGCTGGTTCTGAAAAGAACTTTGTAGTAGGAGGCTCTTGGAAGGCATGTCTCATTCACGTATGTCTGGATGTTTCATCTGAATGTCTGGAATGTTCATTCTTTTACGTGTAGTCTACAGAACTCAACATAAACCCACAAATATCCAATGTCCCATTTTGCTATCACCAAGAAGACTGTTCACATCAGCCCTAAGTCCATAACATTACAACAGTTTTAAATCAATGTAAAGTTACAAACGCAGGACAAAATGTAGATATTACTATATATGAAAGAACTGTGTACATTATACATTTCAAATACCAGTAATGTATTATGTTCTAAACTATATTTAGGGTACTCGTGTAGTACTTACATTCGTGTAGATGTGTGTAGTTGTTGTTAATGTAAAACTCATCCTATAAATAGTCATACAATAAAAAGGGTGAACTATTAGAACGTACATGTTACTTAATACAGATTACAATTTATACTCAGCACTTGAGGGTTTAAATGGTTAAATGAATTTAACATGTATTTTAATTAGTATTAATAATATTCTGAGATTTTTAAAACTATACATTCGCTTTTTGAAATGAAGTAACATGATACATGCAACAAAATGCAGTCTTACTATCGTAGTCCTGGTCTACCTGCTAAAATTCTGACTGCAGTATGTTTACGGATTCCCTTTAATCAACATTCCAAACAACCTTAACACTAGAATAATGGCCACAACTCCTCACAGCAATCAGCAGGAGGTGTTTTTCCTTCATATCACCATCTTTTACTATGACTGGTGACGACAAACCTCGCATGTGTTACGCGGATGTTATTGGAGAGATGAGCGTGTTGTATACATAAAGACAAGGACTGAGGATCAGGACATGGATCATATTTCATTTATGATTATTCTTCCTTTTAAAAAACTAATAACACAATCTTGCAAATTACAATTTAAATATGACCAAACGTAGTTCAGAAAAAGAAGTCCAACGAGAACTTACACTAAACAGGGGCACACATGCGTGATATGCTAAATGATGTCAGAAATCCGAGGATGAACTTTATTACGCTAAGAATGTGAAAAATTGTTTGTAAGATTACAATGTATACTTTATATCTGACATATGACAGGAATGACTGTGTAACAACTTGAAATCAAGTATTTATAACAAACAGATTTCAAAAGTAGTCACAGGCAAAACACGCTTTATTAATTGGGCCTAATCATTCTTGGAACAAATTACACATAGTTTGGAATTATTTATAACCACTGACATGAAACAAATGCAATTTCTCAAATGCTTCATGCCCCTCTCATGTAGCTGTAGTGGTCAAAAGGAAACGGTGCACATTAGGAATGCAGTGCCAGGTCTAGTGGATGTTCATAGTAATGATAAATGAGTCTTTTGCTTTGTCCACAATTTTGTTCACAGAACTTATGAAAAGTAAGGAAACAGGAAGAACAGTTTGATGGCAATACGAAAATCACTGTTTTCTCCACTAGATCTAGCACCACTTGAGGGAGGACAAGGGGAACTCACCTCCCTGGTCGTCCAGGGCAACCAGTGTGCGGATGCCAGCTTCCTTGCTCTGAGCAGCACGAAAAGAAAGAGCCACAAGCATTTAGTCTTCCTATCGATAAAATAAGTAGATTCGACGAATTTTATAACACCCAAAAAAGGGCCAAACATTAAGACTTTTTATAAATCCCAGCAAGTGATCTACTCTACACTCATACAGCTAACTGAAATTATATGATGCAATATATTAAAAAGCACATCAAATTTAAATGTTACAGAGACCCATGATCGTAGTCCATAAACCAATGTCATCTGTTACCCTCTGATATGACATGCAAAACCAAATAATGAAACAAACTAATTTATACACTGTGAATTTAAGAGCAGTATGAAATTATGCTTACTTAAACCATGTAATTTTTAAATAAAATCTCGACTGCAACTACAATTATCCTTTAATGCAACTAAGTATCAAGAAATGAACGAAGTCCACCTGTGGCAAAACAGCACACAGAACAGTTATATTGGAGAAACAGTTTACAAGAGAGGTCACTGGGCAAAACAATTCATACACAATGAACAAAAATGTCCCATTACTAATACAACCACTTCGTTTGTTTACTTAACTGCTTTCACAGAAATCCAAACAAGTCAAACTTAAAAAGCAGTACAGGCATATTTCATACCATTTTCCTTTTGTTTAATCTTTCATGTCATCCAACAGATTATCAGGTAGAATATATAACGTGATGTACGAGCCATATGCAGGATATACATCTGACATGAGATATTGGAAAAGAACACCACACCACCATCTTATGACAAAAGTTGAATTCATACCTATGACCTCAGTCATAAAAACGCAAGTGTCTTACAACTTCTTTGACCTCTGACAACACAGGAATATTTTAGTACAGCAATCCCTCACCAACTATATTATATATGAAACTGGAAGCACCAAGATTGAGAGGGAGACCAAGAAATAGATAACAAGATAAAGTGAGGGAGGATGGAAGACTAGTTGGTGGAAAAGGGTGGAAGGAAGGGGTATGTAACAAAGAGGAATGGAAGAAGCTCCTGAGAATGGCAAGGAATCGTTGCATTCTGCACATGCCAATGGAATGAATGAATTAATGAATTAATGAATGAATCCCTCACCAACTGAGGCTTACCTTTCTTAAAAATATTTGGCTGGTCTTATGGAAAATTAACTATTAGAGAAAGAATGGTCACTATTAACACACATCAACAACCAAGTATAAATACATAAACCCAACCAAACCGCTATGTTTCCTCAAAATCAAAAGAATATTAGGCTTTAAGTACAAAATCGTGACACAAAAGAAGAACCACACTGAGGATCCAGAAGGTACAAAATTTGTTTCAGTTGCTTTTACAGTAATACACCAATGAACATGGATATCTTGGCCTGGAAGCCACTGATGTTTTGATGTACACAAATTAAAAATAACAGATACGTAAAACCAAATAAAACAGCCGGTAAAATGGGATATAAATGGGAAACTTCAGATGTTTTTAAACCCTCAGTTAACCAAACAGCAGCTGGAGGGAGACTGCTGTACATTACGCAAACCAGGAAGTTATACAAACTATTATGTAAAATAAACTAAATCCTGACATCCACAAGGATCAGAAACCAGGATAAACTGCTGGACATGTTCAGTATGCCTTCATGTGGACTATTACATCACCAGCGTAAGCCTTGGTGAGGCGTAGTCACACTGGGTAACTACTAGTGTTCCAGACAGTCCCTGCCCCTTACCTGAGTTCATCAAATGCAATGCAAACAGATATCTGCACGTGGTAAATGGTGGATTGTGCGAAATGTCTGAGGGTGAGGACGCATATATTTAAATATACTCCTACCACACGTGTTTGAAGCTCTCTGCTGGAATGTGAGTATAGGCACGTAAAGCCCCACGGTGATCCATACGTACATACATACATTACATTACGACATACTGATGTGAATTCAGTGACATACTGGCAGATGATTCCAGTTACACACATATAATAAGATCACTTGCTGGGAATAGAGATGTGTATGTCCCCAGTGGGTTTGTAGCACACCTGTGCATGCAGGCTGACAGCAAGAGCTGTATGGCACACTGAGTTCAATCGGACTGAGTGTTGAACACCGATACACTGAACATACATATGCACATTACAAAACAGTAAGTATAGCTGCACAGAGAAAGAACAAACAAAAAGTACAGCCACTAGACAGATTTGCAGGGCAGGGCGAGGGATACCTTGAAAATACCTACACAGAAAAAGAGGCACACAACTTCAAAACATGAACGAGACAGAAGCTGCGAGCTGGCACAGAGAGAGAAAAGCAAAGAGAGAGAGAGTGTGTAGAGTGGGAAACAACTTGGTTTCCATTAGTTATCTCATGTTTGTTGCTGATGTTGTTTATGTTGCTGTAGTATTTATTGTTTTGTTCCCAAAAGAGGATGAAAATGTACAGTTTTACAGACACATGCAGCAGACACTGAGTTCAGGTTTGAGTTTCTGATTCTGGCTACTGCACACTGCACCTTACCTCCTGAACCACACGCTCCTCCTGCTCCCTCCTCCCTTTACCAGACTGCCTTAACTAACTACTGACACAACACAGGTACACAGAACACAACAATAACATTTTGAACGACCGGATTTCTAATTCACTCCATTTTCCCGCCTGGTTGGATGGGATGCAGTCTGATGATTCACAATGCTGCTTGGCAATTTGCACACATATTTAACACAACTAAAATGTGTGCGTGTGTGTGTGTATGTGTGTATGTATGCGTGCGTGCGTGTGCGCGTAACTACTAGGCCATGTTATAAGGCAGGTTTCTTTGGAACTCTTTTTTATTATGTAAGGAGACACATTTTAAGGAGATTCAAATCATGTTACATAATCTGCAATTCATACAATATGAATGTGAACTATTATTCTTTGACAGTCTGCTTTGGGCTACACAAGAAGTATAGATTTGCTGAACTTAATTCTGCATATCAAATAAACCAGTGCCTTATAACATGGTAAGGGGTAAAAGTTCAAGCAGGGAAGAGGTTAACATTAAGTATCAAGTGAAGTTTTCCCAGTGAAGTAAGTAATAAGATTATGTTTCCTCGGATATGACATCATATTCAGAGTCCTGGTTGGAAGAAGAAGTAACAGACATGGATGATATTTAGAACACTATTACACAGTCTTTTACAGTTGAATGGAGTTATAATGTTCTCCAAAACACTGGTGCATATCTACCAACTACAGAGCATTATATCCCAGAAGACCATAACTGCAAGGCACATACGTATATCTTGATAACAACATCATTGCTAGTCTTGAAGTTTAATTAAAATATAATCACTGTATTTCATTTGTTGCAATAGCACTTACTGGAATAAATGATCAACTCTATACAGAAAAAGTACCACAAACATAAAGAAACATTAATTTACAATGCTGGTACGTTAAATACCAATAAAACCATACCAAATCACAGAAAAAATATTGCTGCAAAAGAATATACTGTTTTTAGGTATCGTAACTGCAACAATTATATTAGTATATATACTTATGCACATTATAATTTCATGCGGAGTCAATATTGCTCTTCAGACTATGCTAATGAAAATTCAATGCTCACACAGAAGTACATTTTTAAATTCCAACCCCAAGGAAAAGTTTACTTAATAATCCGATATTTTATTCTCAACAAGAAAACTTCATTTCAGGGCACTTAATTTACTACAGTACAAAATTGTTATTAAGTTATTATACTGTCTTGTTGACCAACATAAATGAATGTGAGATCAGAGCCCAAACCTATTAACACCGTAATGAAACTGATTTTTGTTCTGTGAAATGAAGCCCTGTGGTTTTCACTGCCGTCTTTGATTAAGGGCATCCATTACATCTATGACAACTGGGTCATACATTTCTGTGTCTGCATATCTGATTCAATCTAACGATGGACAAACATTCACAGCTGACATGAAAAAAACGTCCCTACAGTCCTATACATCTTTTTACTTTTGCGACACATTAAGGTGGCGAGGTTGTCAGCCACACGCACCGGCTGCCTTTACCCCCAGAAGATACCCCTAGTACTAATTTATGTCAGTAGCTGAGTCGACGCCAGGGCCATAGTATGGCCGGAAGGATTATATCAATGAAAAAGCCCAATGACCCCAACGGGATTCGAATCCGCGACCTGCCGGCTTGTGGCACAGTATCTCAACCAACTGCGCCACCGCCTATACGAGTAGCATTAGGTATGAGCCAATTTTATACAGTGTGTCCCACTCGCTACCGAACCCGGCATTTCTTTAATAATTCTAACATCAATTAAGATATTGCAACTAAATTTGAACAGGAGTACGTTCGTTGTGTGAGAAATGAAGAGGAATGTGTCTGTCGTGCGCCTCATTGTTGCGACACGGAGCAGCGGTCCGCCAGCCGGCGACCGCGTCATTTCGAAGGGACTTTGGCCACCGAGCTCGCCCGATCTGACACCGCCTGTTTATTTCTTATGGGGATATCTGAAAGGGAGAGTTCACCAAAACAAACCACGAACTATAGACGCCTTGAAAGCAAACAGCACCGAAAAAAATCAGGCAGTGACAGCGGACGTACTGGCAAGGACTTTCCAAAATATGGCGCGCCGGGTTCAATCCTGTCTGGACGCAAATGGTGGTCACTTCCAGCACATGTTATGATGTCGTCACATTCCTTACACAATGAGGTAAGTCCGCTTCAAATTTCGTTGCATTATCCTCATTAGTGGTAGTAAATTTATTAAAGAAATGCCGGGTTCGGTAGCGAGAGGGACACACTGTATGTTTAAGCATTAAAAACTAAAAATAAGAAGGCCGTGTGAAAATTTGAGACTCCAGTGGGTCAATTTTAACAAAGAATCTGTACTAGTCAAAATAGCTCGCAGAAATAAAACACTAAATAACAAAATTAATCTTCTACATTTCTGTCTAACATCACCATTCAGAACAAAACAACCGAAGGATGGCACGAGGCACATATTCTCCCAACAAAAGTTTTATCATGTGAATGTTTCGACATGGTATGTCAGGAGGGATTTCCATATTTCACAAGGATATAACAAGACATCGGTCATTCTGAAAATCTTACACGCCATGACTGTAAAATCTGAGAGAATACTGTAAATATAGGATAGTCAAATATAAAAAGTTACGTCTGTATTTCACAGACTGCAAGCCTGCTTTACCTGTAAATTGTATTTCACAATTTTGTAAAATACACTTAATTATACATATGGAACCTATCTAAAGGCATAAAATAATGCGGAATTGAGACATGTTACGATGACTAACAAAAAACAAGGAAATATGTGAAAATACATAAATGTAATACTGATATATAGCAACAGAACTATTAACTACAACAAATCTAAAATTCAATGCATTTACATATTCACGTATTAAAACGTGGGGACACACAATTTTATCGTGCATATGGGTCTAAATACAATATGGGGCATGGGACTGAATGAAAACGTAATGCCAAATAACCAATTATTCACACTTCAGCTGCATCCTGTTATTGCTGAAATGAAGCTCCGCCAAACACTCTATCCAGAATCTTAATAACAATGTACTCAAAAAACTTCTATTTTTATAAGAAACAAAATAACCTCAACCTTCCTTCTGAGAGTTTAGGCACACTCTGGGGTTGAAATTTACGCATGTTAGAATATTTTGGCACAAAAAAATTCTTGGTTTGTACTCAACAAAATAAAAGAACTGCAAAACTGAAACACTTTACTGTTACCACACGTGTGAAAAACAATGAAATGGACATGCAAATGGCAGACATTGATAACTAACAATCCTGTAGCAGCCAACAGTTTCTGAAACTAAGAAGATCGTAAAGGTTAATCAAAATGGAAGCGGGCAATGATGTCCATCCTGGGAAGAAATATCGTATCCTGGCGAAAAGAAAAACCTCCAAACAAATTACAATTCAAGTAAATCAGCACGGATAATATGAGTAAATATTATAACAACTGCATAAGTAACAACGCTGAAAAAAGCTCAAGGACTTTATAATTCACTGCTACAAACATTCAATAACAAATTCAAACACATCAAAGTAAATTGCCTTGCAACCCGCATAATTTTCCTGGATCTGGCACAAACAACAAAATGCACAATGAACAATCATAGAATCACAACGGCAAAGTGTGAAATTAACACAGACATTGCACAAGGGATGAAGATTGTGCTTTAAACAGAACATACATACATCAGCACCAGGGAATATTTATCTAAAAACAGCTTGATAGAAATAATGCAAATGACTACATCAGTGTCCAGACAACATAAGGAAATAGAGACTTGAGAGAAAGTATACAGTGAAGAATGTGACAATTACAATCTTGTGCATGAACTGAGATGGACTGATGTTTAAGTGTAACATGAATCCTACGTATTTGAATGTCTCATTTACTGCATTAACTACAAATTTTATTTAAATATAGTGCGCTGTAATTTGATTCAGACTTTCACAAAATAATTACGTAGTTCTCACGCTCATCCTAAACGTGTCTACAGAACTGAAAGTACAAAATCAATTTATGAACAGTTTACTCCCCTCTACCTCCCAAACAAAAACACAGTGCCAATGAAAGTTATAGAGGTATCATGAACTCTCTTAGGAATGAATGATTAACACACAGACTTTCGTACCAAATTTTTGCACAAGAGCGTGCAAATATTTTGTCATTTTAGCACTTCACAGAGATGGTATGACGCTGGCCTGAATGCAATGGCTGCATGAATTTACTCTAATATCCCTTATATATTCTACTGATTACTCCACTGGGATTGCGTTCATGACGAGGTTCAGTATGAATAATGATACAAACAGTTTTATTGGTAATTTACAATAATCAGATTTTCAAAAAATGTACTATCACACTATTGTTCATTATACTAAATATTTATCTAGTTATTAATTTATCTACGGTATATTTAACAAGGTGCCGGGTAGCTCAGTCGGTATTGCGACTGACTACGGGCTGGACGGTCCAGGATCGAATTCCGGCCCTGGGGCCCACCCAGCCTCCTGTAAAATGGGTGCGGGGTCTTTTCCGGGGGTAAAGTACGGCTGGGGCGTGCTGTGACCACTCACCCCCTTCTAGTGCCGCGGTCATGGAAGAGTAGAGCTATACCTCTACACACCCTGTGGGCCACACCGGACCTGTTACGGGAACACTTTACCCTTTCATATTTAACAAGGTTCTCAGTAACTCAAGTCTATACAGTATTGAATGGTAGGATGATTAGGAAAAAATAAACAGGAAAGATGTGGAAGGAAGTGGCCATGGCCTAATTTGGCGTATTAACCCCGAATCTGAATGTGTAAAGAAAATCATGAAAAAAGGCCAGTCAGAACAGGAACTCTGTGGGACAAAAGATGAAGCCGGGACTTCCGAAATATGAATCACGAGGGCTAACTACTCAACTATGATGTTAGGCATGCACTATTGTAATGCAACTACCAAATACTAAATAATCCGTAATGATTGTTAGTGGTTTATTCAGACTCACTGGTTTTGGCTTATTGAATGACACTTTCAACCGGAGATGTTATGCAGCATACAATCAGACAGCGGATGTAAATCATGAACTTGGGTGTGGTAATTGTCATCGCCTATCTTAACCGCTTAATTTCAAAGGGTTATATACATACAAGCAGGTTTAACAATAAAGCACTGCTCACATAGTGTACGTATGTAGTTATGTGTTACATATGATTCTCACAATAAACAACCACCAGTCACTGACTCACCTTTCTAATGAAAGCACAATGCGCTCTCTGTAAGGAATCATATCAGTCTTTATATACAATGTGGATTAATTTTAGAATTGCGTGGCTGAGCCTCTCAGCGTGGACGCGCGGGTTCTATCCTGGCCCACTCCATCTGAGATTCGCGGTGGACGAAGTGCACTTGGACAGATTTTTCGCGAAGGACTACGTAAACAATCACTCCACCATGCTCGACATTCATCTCTTCACCTTGACACTACTCTTTATCAGAACGACAAGCGGGAGAAGCCTGGGAACCTTCAAGCAAAGCAAGGTTCTGTTGGCTGTCGGAAAGCACGTGATAAAAATTACTTTCACATGTTTAAAACTTCCGAAAATTCAGGGCGATTACGTTTGTTAGCGGTGAATTTTACGACTACCCATTTGAACAATAAGCTACCGTTACGGAATATAATAAGCTGAGTTGATTGAAAATATTCTGCAAATGCGTCTGGTCGCTGTAAAGACAAAGACTAAGGTGGAGTCATGAATAAAAGCATTTCATCTCTCCTCAAGAACAGTAGACAACGATTCATTAGTAAATGAAAAAATCTCCTTTTGATAAATAATATCATCTTTCGTGCAAACGAACAGCGTAAAGGTTGAAATTTTTCTCAAAACTGGTAACAGCGGATTGGTTCAGTGCTTGTGAAAAAGTATGGCCCAAAAGTTGGTCCATTAGATCTAAGATCCACTCAATGGGGGACCGTTAAATCAAACGCCTAACACAGTGCCAGATATGAGTTTTAAAATCATCTGAGTCAGCTTGCCTCAGAAGCATCATCAACCGAACAAAAAAATGTTTTACACTGAAATAATGTGCTTCTGAATGGACGATCCACCTCTATGAACAGAGTAATGTGACAGCTATCTGGTTTTAACGGGTGTGCTGAAAAATGAGGAAGCACACGAGACAGTGAGTGCCAAAGCTGGCTTAGTAAACCTGCTTAATTTTTGTATTTCTTGTATACTATATAATAACTACATAATATTCACTTTATATACCGAAACGAGGTAAGCAAATTAAAGTATAAATGCATATGGAGGAGTCAGGAGAGCGTAGTGCAGTTGTGTCCAACACGCAGCTCGCGGGTCGCAGTTCATCTGATGCAGCCCTCAGTTTAATTACATACTGCAGCCCACCACACAGCTCAACACTTCATGTGACTGTCGACGTATTTATTGGTTTGCGATTTTATTTAATGTTACTTAACAGCGTGAACGTCTAAGTAGACGCAAAGTACATATTTCTCGAACAGCTGTTTGCTGAGTTAGGCCCGTCTTCAAATGGGCGACAGAGTCGCCAGCGACACAGAATACATAGTAAGCAAAAAGGGGTTTCACACGGTCGACTGTCTGCGTAGCCTCCCATCGACATAATTAGATGTCGCCTTTTCTGTCTTGTCGCTCGAAGATAGTGAGACTTACGGGTGACAGCAGAACCACGCATTGTCTCCATATCGACTCGATGAGAAATACTCGACACGTCACAATTTACTCAATTCATTAGCATATTTCACGTTCTGTGGGATATTTATTGTGAAGGATACTCCAAACTCCAAGGCCAAACAACAGGGTGGCTGGCTGGAGGCACGTAAAGAAATGTACGAGCGGTGCAATACTTTCGAAGTGGGTAAAATAATTGGATTGGTAAATGCAATATCAAACTTAATTTATCAACAACAGTAATACATTTATATTGCAGAAAAATGAATTAGTCTTCTTGAGACATAAGATTAATAACAGTTAATTTCCTATACTTCCAGAAAAACAAACATGTAGAAAATGAAATTACTGTCCTCACGAAATTTTAAAACAATTAAAAGAATTTTTTAAATAATCGTAAATATTTTATTCATATTAACCTTCAATTCAATGAACAGTAGGTCTACATTCATCATTATTTACGTTTGTAATTATATATGTTACTTTACAATTTTCATATTACGTTTCATTTCGATGTTTCACACCAGCACTGATACTGGTCTCAACACGGTCATACTGCCACGGTACATGACACGCAAATTTGCATCGTATTTTCAGAGGTGTTTTGCCGGTGCTAGATTCTTCCGACTGAACAATGTCTTGTGTAACCCTTTACAAATAAATGTATCTTCGAAACGAAAACCATCCCTTTTGCCCACAGAATTATGCAGTACGACGTGAGCTTTACCTATGTTTCGAGCAATGTCGACGGACACATTTAAGGATCTGTGGAAACTTTTGCACTTATTACTTGAAATTCCAAAAGTGCCTTCGATAAATCTCCTTGCCTCCCTGTCTAAAGTTATATACTTTTTTCTATAGACAATTTTTTGTCATAAGTGTCGAGAGAACAAAAGCTTCATCGCCTACGAAAACATGTGGAAGGATAGTTGAAGAATAAAAAAACCAACTAGATGTCACTTGCTATTTTTATTTTACTTCTTAAAGACTCAATATGTTTCGGGCATTAATATGCCCATCTTCAGGAGTATGCGACTATATTGTTGAACTACCACATTGGTTGTTTCGTTCTTGGTTTGCTGCGTGTTGGAGTTTGGGCGCGGATCGGCTGGGGTCGCCGGCAACCCGGATACCACCCCAGCCTATCCGCACCCAAACTCCAACACACAGCAAACCAAGAACGAAACAGCCAATGTGACAGTTCAACAATATAGTTGCATACTCCTGAAGATGGGCATATTAATGCCCGAAACATGTTGAGTCTCTAAGAAGTAAAATAAAACAGTAAGTGACATCTAGTTGGTATGTTATTCTTCAACTATCACAATGATGCACGGTCCAATAAACCTCATATGTGGAAGGATATCATTCCCCCAGTTACAGAGCGATGGTCAGGAATGTTACATTAATTACCGGATATCTTATTTCCTAACACACTGTTCTGGAAAATACGGGTGCCAAAATTCTTGCCGTATGCTACAATAGCAACGAATGTGAAATGGTAGTTGGCATCACACACAGCCAGCAGAACAAATGAGAAAAAACTTTTATGAGTATAATAAAGCGACTCACTACTGGTTTCACTATCCGAAGTGTTTTCCACCTATACGACCAATGCAATTTGGAAAGTAGGCACATTGCTAGAATTTTGGGGAAATTTTTAGCCAATCTCCTTGTGATGGTACAGGCACGAAGCTCAGCTGCAGTTCTTCCCAGATCGTCTTGCAAACCTCTTGAATAATTTTACCGAAGGTCTGAATTCCTATTATATACGCAAAATACAGATCAGATAAACTGAAAGTACAAGCCAAAGTACCTGTAAAATATGAAGAACTTATAGGTGTATATTCTGTGCCACAAACAGACAACAGTACCTAATATTTTATATCTCTTAATTGTAGGTGTTTGCAGAAAAAATCTTAAAAATTAAGGGACTGTTTTGCCAGAGAAATGACAAAAAAAAAGTTAGTTTCCGGTTCTGGCTGAACAGAGCATATAGGCCTACTTTGATGACTTGTTGTTTTTGCGGCCGAGTTTACAGAACAGCATTATTTCAAATCTTGATGACTTGGTTGATATCGTGCCTCATTCTACCAACACCGAAGGGTCGGAAGGAAGGAGAAGAAAGACATGAAATCAAAAGAAAAGGACATGTCTGACGTGACCAACTGAGCGCAATTCAGCATCAAGCACTGACAAGCGGTTTGTAGTTCACAAGCAGATTTCAGATGACGAAGACAAACTATCCATGCTATCATTTGTGAAGAATCTAAAAGATATTCCACCTGACAGAAAACTACAACTTAAATGGGATATTATATCAGTGATTTCAAAACACAACATATTCTTTTTCCCCATCTCCTGCTGTAAATCCTTATCTTCCTCCTAGTTCAAATCTTTAGCACCGTACA
>Ga0123355_10002815_pt1 | contig 24697 bp, 9 predicted proteins | sample TergutEmb28metaG_3_FD_89872 | JGI IMG/M metagenome (GOLD analysis project Ga0123355, IMG submission 89872) | Embiratermes neotenicus P1 segment gut microbial communities from Petit-Saut dam, French Guiana - Emb289 P1 | ecosystem: Host-associated > Arthropoda: Insects > Digestive system > Gut ...
GCTCCGGACGTGTGTACGGCAAGAAGGACGCCATCTTTCCGATATAAGTTTCCGTAATTGAGTAATCAATGTAAGTAATCAAAACTGCATTTATTACAGGTTGTTTTGGTGTTAACATAATTTGTTTATATTGAAAATTTAAAAAGTTACAATTATTTGAAAAAAAAATGCGTTCTTTTTGCACCACTGTGTATATAGCAAATGAGATGAGCACTGGCAAAAGGGTTGTGAAAAACAAAGAGAGTTATTTTCGAGAGAATAGTCGGGAACAGAATTATCGATTCATTTAGTGAAAACTCTAACATCTGCATCTACTACTTGACGTGTGTATGAAAGAAACGTCTTTAAAAGCGCAAAATGCGGCGCTATGAGCCAGAAGGTTTTGTTAAGTGCAACAGTCATTTCCTAGAACACTCAATCATTCCGTACTGGAAGGTGGTTCTTTAATTGGTAGGCTGCGTTACGACGAATGTGTCAGAATTGAAGGTAAAATGTCTAATTTCCAAACGCTTATGCATGTTCATGATTGAAAAATACTACTTCCGTAACTTTATAATTGTTCATCAATCAGTTTATTATTAAAAGATCATAAGAGAATTCAAAATAAAATAATCTGTATGTGGCTTTATGAACTGTTCTTAATTAACTAGTGTTAACAAAATTAGTACGGTAATTAGTAAAAATCCCACTGGGCACGCGGTATAAGGCGTGGATTTGCGGCTGCTTCCTTGCTGGGACTCCGGGTTAGAATCCCGCCGACGGTATGAATGTATGTCTCTTGAGAGTGTTGTGTGTTTTCATATAGAGGTCCCAGCGACGGGCCGATAACTCGTCCAGAAGAGTCCTAAAAAGTGTGATGTGTCTGAGTGTGATCTCGAAGCCTCAACAGCGAGGAGGTCTAGACCCAATGGGGCTATCGAGCCATGTGAATTAGCTCACAAATGGCACTTATTTCTATAGTTGTCTTTATTCAACCGTTTATTCCAAAGATATTATTATTATTATTATTATTATTATTATTATTAGTAGTACTACTAAGTCCTTATTGGCAAGCTGATATTTATGAATCCGGAAAGCAACTTCCTCGCCCAGCTTCTATAAAATCTAAAAGCTCATTAACCACAGGGTTCCAATCGACAGTGTTAGGTCCGATCTTAAGCCACGTGAACACAAAACATAGCGCCCCTTCCCACTTCCCACTTCTAGTTTCCCGCTTTAATATCATCCCACATCCAGGCTTCCTTACGAGATTTAAGTGAGTGCTGTGTTCGTTAACACTATGTGGGCACTGTTTATGCCACAGAAACAATGAAAATGCAACTCGTGTATCTAAACTAATTTATGCCTGTAAATGGTGTCCACTGTGTTCTATAAGTTTACACCTACCTGCTGTATTTGGGCCATCGTGCTAAAACATACACCTCACTTTCGATTAACTAATTATCACGCTATTAATTAAGGTTCATTCATCTGGATTGTTTGTGGTCTTCATCAGGGTAAAATTCTGTTAGCTCCATACAACAGTTACCTGGTCTTGCCACGAGTAATCACACATAAATAAATGTATACACACAAATTCTGAAATATATGGGGCGATATTAAACAACCTACTATTGTAGTAAAACGAATTTCATTTCTCATAGCTTTAGTACTACTAAAGGTATGCACAAATCCTCTCCATCTAACTTTGAAAAAAATTCCTGGTATGATCACAGTTACGCTCTGGAGGCTGTAAGGTGATTGCAGAAAATCCTTCCGGTCTCGGTACTTGTTGCGAGTAATGGTGTGTTTAATATTCGACAGGTTACTCTATTCTGGTTCGAAGTTCTACACTTTATAAAGAAGTCTTCCTGCAAGCCTGTCACCCATTGTCTGAAATATCACATCAGCCACCTACACTTGTTCCTTTGAAAGATTCACATATACATGTATCTCCTACAAATTATTGTGTGTACCTGTACGGTTCAAGCTGATGGAAAATGAATTGTGTGACGATATGATTATCGCAAATTCTTGTTAAAATCGACAATGATTTCATCTAACGTCATCAACCAGAATCTTTCTTGAGAATGTAATATTAGTTCATCGGTTCGAGCTTACTGTGTTACGGAATTCCACTAAACCCCATTCTGGGCTACATTAAATCCAGTCCACTTACATGTTATTTGTTAAAGATAACTTCAATACCATCTCCCAGTCTAGAACTACCTCTATTCTGGGCTAGATTAAATCCAGTCCACGTACACGTCAATTGTTAAAGATAATTTCAATACCATCTCCCAGTCTACAACTACATCTATCTTTCCCTTAGCTTTACGTTTTGTGGCCAAACTTACAGATTTTTCTATCTCCCTCTGCATTCCCACTTTCCAAACATCTTAATCTTCATTATGTGATAATCACTTTAATACCTTTCGAATAGTAAAAATTTTGCAGCTTCTCACTTTAATCTCCAACATTACCCTGCTACAAAACTGACACACGTTTCCGAATGAACATTATTCGCACTTCAGTAAAGCAAAACGCAAAGCCCACTAGCGAGAGAAACAACGGAGTCTCAAATGAATGCCGCTCCTAATCTTCGTATTGCAGACCCACATATTATGCAGTAATTAAAACCACAGTTCTATACCCATTTATCTCCATAATGCTACAGGCCGTGGCGGCTCAGAGCCTCTCGTTCCTGTTTCGGAACTTCTTTGCTAGACGTTTGTTATGAATCCTTGAAACAAGACTCGGCCTGTCACAAGGCATACTTTGCACAAATAGAGCTGATATTTATATAAAGCAACAAGCGATTCATAACCCACGTGTTTTGCACGTTTCAAAAGGTCAGCACTACAAGCATATATGGCTGAGCATATTACAGCACACGGAACTACATTTTGGTGCCAGTTTCATTGTAATGGACTCCGTTTGTGACTTCCATTTTACAATTAAAGACAATCGAGACATCACAATGGACGGCATCTAATGTATCGCTTTTTTTAGTAAATCTATTAAGAATTAAACTCAAACATTCGAAAGTATATTAAAGAGTAATTAGATATACAAATGTCAAATATAATGGCAGATATGCAGACAAACACTTCTTTCTATATTTTTTATATATCTATGCCTGAGCATTCACTCCCAGCCAAGTTCCTTACTACGCACGGAACTACGTGCCCCACGTAACACTGCCAGCAATATCCCTACCCCACATGCACTAATTTCCCATGTCTGAACACTGCCAGCAAGGATTCCTAAACCACACGCAACAATTTCCCATGTCTGAACACTGCTAGCAAAAATTCCTTCCCCGCACGCACTAATTTCCCATGTCTGAACACTGCCAGCAAGCATTCCTACCCCACATACACTAATTTCCCATGTCTGAACACTGTTAACAAGAATTCCTTTCCCACACGTACTTATTTCCCATGTCTGAACACTGCCAGCAAGCATTCCTACCCCACACGCAACAATTTCCCATGTCTGAACACTGCTAGCAAGAATTCCTTCCCCACACGCACTAATTTCCCATGTCTGAACACTGCCAGCAAGGATTCCTACCCCACATGCACTAATTTCCCATGTCTGAACACTGCCAGCAAGATCCCTACCCCACATGCACTAATTTCCCATGTCTGAACACTGCTAGCAAAAATTCCTTCCTCACACGCACTAATTTCCCATGTCTGAACATTCCCGGAAATGACTTAGACCCCATGTTGGACTACACTTCCCAACTCTGAACACTGCCAGAAAAGATCCCTACACCAAATGCAAAATTTTCTATGTTTGGACACTGCCAGAAATGAATAACACCTATGTTGGATTTCCCAATTCTGAATACTGTCGGCAAGACATTAAATCTCATAAGGAATTACATTTCCCATATATGAAGACTCCCAGCGAGAATTCCTATCCCACATGCACTACACTTCCCAAGTCTGAGCACTTACAACAAGGATTCCAATCTCATATGTTACTTCATTTCCAAATTCTTATATAAATATCCGGCTCCTTGCTGTCGCTGTTCATAACACGTATTATCCTCTCCCTGTTAGGAAGAAAGCAAACACTGCCTAGGGGAGCACGAATGTTTAAAACTTGCCTTTTATTACCACAAATAAAAGTTCCCATATCCTTCTTTTAACTTTTCTGCAGTAATGTACCATCAAAGGAAAACAAACATGACCATACAATTTATAAGACAAAAAGTATCTACTACGAACTTAGCAATCTGAATACAAATTCATTTATAACACGGAACTAAAGAAACACGAACAGAAGATCTAAAACTATCATCCTTCCTCTTATTCCTATTAGACAGTTTTAGGTTTTACAGTCACCTACTTTAGCCCTAAAAATTCTTGGGATGGAAAATCTACCTGCATTCAATACTGTTAAAATATGTGGTCCAAGTAGGAATGATTCCCATACATTCGTTTTGTTGTTCAGTAAGAACTTCGCTGAAGTTAAATTAAAAACCTTCAAAACTATTAATTTCAAAATACATGTATACATGTGAGGATATTACATGTGCTTATTTCCAGTTGTTTTGTAATTATGGGTTTCCTATTGATGCGCATAATACGAACATTTGAAAATAACATTTGCCTTCTGGTATGTTTCAACTCGAAAAGAAATGACGAGTTTTGATTAAACTTGATATGAACATCAGCCTGTGTGGAAGCTACCCCCAGCTCATACTTAAACCCCTAGAATGCAATTTCCATAATTTCACGCTTCATTTCCCGGTGCTGTACCTTGTCTTCAATCTGCCTTTACCACACTGCCTGGAAACCTTCACAGCTGTAACACTTCCTGAACGTAGTGCCTTAATACCCCCCACTTTCTTTCCTCCATTTCTTCCTCCCTTTCTTTCCTTACTCTACCTCTCTTCATTCATTAAAATTCTCCGCTTACAATTCCTAACGATTTACCTCGTCTTCTACCTAACTTTACCCGGAACATGAAGAGGCACTAGCTGGGAACACTCACAACAGAAGATTTTCTATATAATCTCTTCTCGTGTATCAAATGCTGTCTCTCATATTACACTGCATTTCCTCCCTTGTCTCACTGCTTCTATCTCTGTCTGTCTCTCATGTGTTGAAATTTCAATCCGACCACATCGACCCATTTCGTTCGCTTAATTCAACATCACTGCACGTTGTCACAAACCAGTTTATCACGCTGAGTTAGTAAGCCTTAGAGATTATTTTTATTGTCACACATGTTGGCGCATCGTTAAGCGTAGGAAGAAGATATGCAGTACAGCTTTTTTATGGCTTGTAGTAGCAAACTTTGAATTGTTCAAGTTTGACTGAGTCGGGTTTATCCCATTTCCTAGAACACATGTTACTTAATCAATCTTCAACGAACACAACAGAGACATCTACAGATAACAATAGGAATAATAGTCCGAAACTACGATGTAAATTAAAAATGGAAATAAACATTTTGTTCCGTATGTTTGACTAACTCAATCTGTTGAAAAATATTCATGTTTGCGGCAGTAAGGATATAAGCCAAAGCTGCTCCTGTGCTTAATTAAGTAGCACGCCATGAAGGCATATGGGAAAGTGTAGGTACTGATGCACGCATTCTTAACGTCTGCATTGGATGGAGTTTAGTGATCAGTTAATAGAGGTAGGACAGACAAGACTGGCATTGTACGTATAACGTAACATTGAGGTGCGCTCCTGCAACCATCGTTGTAGTGGAAAAGCAACGATTGTTACAAAACCTGTATATAAATTTGTAGCCTTAGGTACCCAGCATACAATGCGCTTGCACCATATAGTCATGTGGCCTGCCCCGCTCTACACTACTTTTCCACATTATCTCATAAACGACATGATTTTCAAAAAAAACATTACTGAACACAAAATGTGTGTTTTGATTTTCTCTACAACATTTCTCATTCTAAGAAGATATGAGCGAGATATGATAAAAAATGTAAAGTGGTCTTCATGTAAAGTACTTGTTATTCTTGTCCGATTTTAATGAAACTTAAATTTTCTCGAAAGATTTTTCGAAAAATTCTTAAATATCAAATTTTATGAAAATCCGCCCAGTGAGAGCCGAGTTGTTCCATGAGGACAGACGGATAGACGGTCAGACATGACGAAGCTACTACGTAATAGTCGCTTTTCGCAATTTTGCGAACGTGCCTAAAAAACGAAACTGAGAAACCGGCTTGAAAGTTGAAAGGATAAAACAGAATCAAATACTGAAAGTGTGGGAATAAAGCAGTTATTTATTGCATAATTTTCCCCTGTCTTTCAGTACTTCTTGTTTCATGGGTCTAGGTGAGAATAAGATTGAATTAAATTTAGAATTCAGAACATTTTTTTCTGCGTTGTGATTTAATATCCTTTATGTATTTTATGACTTCCTTAGTATTCCCCTTTATTGTGCATGGTTTGCAAGTAGTCCTCAAATTGTACTAACTACTGCTGTTTCCATTACACATTGTTTTAAATGCCTGACATGTCAATTTACTTTATATAACTGGATCCAAATTGCGGTTAAAGGTTACATGGTCTTAAAATTTAGCGCCCCTCAAAGCAGTAGCCCGTTGAATACTTGAATCGCATACGTGCCGCTAGGTTTACGACTTGACACCCTGCATATATCCAACATATTTTATGAATGTGTTCCTTGTGACTTCCCCATAGAGCGTTCTACAATTGGTTTTCTTAACAAAGGACATTGCCTTCTGTGTCAAGTACGAACGGAATTTTTATATGTAAGCGAAAGATTGTAGTTTTCATAGCAACTCAGTCCCAATTAATACCGCACTACCTCGCGCTACAGATTTCAGGACTATATTGAATAAACGCCATCACATTTCAACATCAGCAGTATAGGACTATATTGAAAATACACCATCACATTTCATCATAAGCAGTTTAGGACTATACTGAATAAACATCGTCGCATTTCAACATCAGCAGTTTAGGACTATATTGAATAATCATCATCATATTTCAACATCAGCAGTTTAGGACTATATTGAATAATCATCATCATATTTCAACATCAGCAGTTTAGGACTATATTGAATAAACGTCATCAAATTGCAACATCAGCAGATTAGGATTATGCTGAATAATCATCATCAAATTTCAACATCAGCAGTTTAGGACTATATTGAATAAACGTCATCAAATTGCAACATCAGCAGATTAGGATTATGCTGAATAATCATCATCAAATTTCAACATCAGCAGTTTAGGACTGTATTGAATAAACATCATCAAATTGCAACATCAACAGTTTAGGGTTGTATTGAATAAACATCATCATATTTCAAATTCAGCAGTTTAGGAATGTATTGAATAAACACCATCAAATTTAAACACCAGCAGTTTAAGACTATATTAAAAAAAAAACATTTTCACATTTCAACATCAGCAGTTTAGAAAACTAAATAAACACCATCACATTTCAAAATCAGAAGTTCAGACTCTACTGAATAAACACCATCACATTTCAAAACCAGCAGTTTACTGGCAGGCCTACATCCCACGCGTTTCTGTAACCCAGAGCTGCTTAAATTATTTTTTAAATCGCCTTAAATTGTTATTAGCTACTAGTAAGCATGGCATCCGATTTGAGATAATTATGCTAAAGAGTTTTCAGTTTCTCTATTTACTCAGCTGTTTTACAATTATGTACACGGGCATAAACGTTTTGTATATTTTCTGTTATTAATTGTGATTAAACGTCAGGGGTTGCAATATAATCTCTGCAACAGTCCTTTCCTTCCTTCCCTACGCCTTGCAAGAATTTGATGGACATTCATTACAAAAGTTTACACGAAACAGCAACCTGTGTTTTACAATAATATTGATCACGACATAAAAATACCCGAAAGAAAAGTACACTAGTACAATCTGCAGAAGAATTACATACATACGTACGTTACCGATTTAAGTGAAATTGTATGAATATCCAAACTGCTATAACATGTCCAAAACGTGACATATTATTGTCTCATAAAGGGTAAAGTGATCCCGTTACAGGCCCAGTGTGGCCCAGAGGGTGGGTAGAGGTATAGCTCTACTCTTCCATGACCGCGGCATTAGAAGGGGGTGAGTGGTCAGCAGCAAGCCCCGACCGCACTTTACCCCGAGAAAGACACATTATCCATTTTACAGGAGGCTGGGTGGGTCCCAGGGCCGATCTGGACGGGCGGAAAATCTCGTTCCCACCGGTATTCGATCCCGGACCGTCAAACCTTTAGTCAGTCACTATATCGACTGAGCTATCTGACCCACATATTACTGTCTCACGCTATTCGAAAAATAAAATACAGATAGGCAGTTTTATTAAATATAAGGCACAAAATTCACGGAAAATTATAAAAAATCTTTCATATTTAAAAGCTCTAAAACAGCATTTTGTTTGTGGAAGGATTTTACCTGCAATGAAGAAGAAATAACCACGAATATTTTAATTCATTCTCAAGACGTAAAGAAAGCATAACAATTTTTAAAACACACACAAGTAGTAACAAAAATTTCTATTTTCTCCAAACCTTTCTTTATGTATTTTAGGCGCATTCGCATCCCTGCAAAGCACATGTCAAGTTAAGCTAGTGAACAGTTTTAGAAACAGAGGCGTTATGAATAAAGTGATTTTGAATTCAATTCGTCAGCACTGTAATGAAGAGTAAAATTCAATTTTTTCCCAGTCCTTTGCGCCAAGCGATAGCACAGGTTCCGTGTGGCCGTCCAGCTGTATCTCTGTCCGCATGTTTCATCTCAAAATATTTAACAGATTTCGATTACATTTGATTCATGTTGCCTCATGTCCTTTTATAACAAATCCACTGTAAATTCTTGTCCAAATAGATTATAAACGGAAACTTTTCATGTCAACCTTACCTAAATCCCGGTGTTTGTTGAAATTTCTTCTGTGTCTTTCTCTACTAAATCGATAAATTAGGCTCCGACAGCAGACTACGTTATATCCTAGGGATTAATGGGCCTGCCGACAGGGTCCCATGTGGTTTCCGTTTGGAAAGAGCCACCAACACCCAGCTACGTGTTACATCGTATGATTAACTCTAATCCTAGTGTAGCGGTATCGCAGGTAAGTTATTTAATTCCATTTTAATCGTATTCGATATAAACTTTAAAACCCGTACAATGAATTTTAATAATTTGTGTATAACGCCTTCAACGATAATGGTATGTATAAAGACATTAATTTCCAGCTGCTCTCACGTTGAGGCTTATGAGCCTTTAACCCTATACTAAGAAGAAGAAGGAGAAGACGAAGAAGAAGAAGAAGAAGAAGAAGAAAGAAAAAGAAAAGAAAGAAAGAAAAAGAAAGTTGGTGAGAGTAACTAAATTTACTGCAGGTAAAGGGCAACGTTTTCTCTGATGTAACCCAGGCTTTGTTCCTTCGTCCTTTTGGTAAAGGTGGAATGGAGGCAAGATAGAGAACTTCGGGAAATTATGGATGTAAGGTGACGGTAAGTGGACTTTTGAGTATGTGCCAAAAGAGTTGATATCTTGTGAATTTTTAATTTATTTTTGCAAAGTCGCGTTACGCCAAAAATTTTAATAAAGCTGTTGATGTTAGTTCTGGAAGAGCTTCATGGGAATGGTTCCGAGCAACGTAGATTTGGATTCATACTAAGCAGTCTGTCCAGGACTGAGGAAACTCACGTAAAACCTTGATAGATAAAATCCGTCTAAACAATACTTAGAAATCCAGTTCAGCTCTTACAGCACACACGTTTTCTCCATTAGTTACTATGGTAGGAACAGTAAAGAAATTGTTATGGTTCAGGTCCATTTCTAACAGTGTTAATTAATTTGGATCTGTGAGCTTCATATTCTCTACACTGCCTACAGCTGTCCATTACTTTCTTCTGTGAGGCACGAGTTTGTTTTTGTATGGGGAGAAATATACCATTTACCTCCCACTCAGCTGTATTAGCGTTGTTTGCATATGATGTAAATGTGAATATTGAGCAATGGCGGAATGATACTGACAAGGAAAACCGAAGTACTAGGAGAAACCTGTATCCCAGTACCACGTGGTCCAATACAAGTCCCACAAGGACTGGTGTGAAAACGAACCCATGCCTTCGTGGAGGGAGATTGAAGGCACAAATTAACAGATACTGAAAGCGGAATGCACCCATGCTGAAGGGGGTAACCAAAGGTTAGTGCTAGTAATATCGCTTTATTATTTCGTGTTCATCATCGCGGTAAGAGTAGCAAATCACTGACTTCTTTCCTACTAGCATAGTTTTTGTACGAATTATTTCACTGAATGCCGTCTTTTCGAATCCAATAACTCAATTTTCCTTCAATAATTTTAAAAATAAACTTCTACGCAAGGAGCAAAAGATACTTCATGGTGTCTTAATTTTATATTACAATCAAATTGATGGCTTCTACCAAACATGTGCGCTGGCAGAACTAGAAATTCATGCGTTATTTTAGTCGGAAAATTTTAAGGAAAGAGTCTAATTGGAAGATCTAGATGTAGATATAACTATATTGAAATTGTTCTCCCAAAGTTCGATGTGTACCGATTTAGCTTAATGAAAAAATGTCCCTTGTTGGGTTTTGTGTGAACACGATAAAAAAACTTCCAGTTCCACAACGGCAACAAACTTCTTTGACCAGATGAACAACTGCCAGTTTCTGAAGATTTTGTTGACCATTCAAGAATGGTAAATAGTAGGTTGTCCTAGGGAGCTGTTCTCTTTTCTTATTTCATATATTATTCTCCTAATCTTCGTATACTAATACTTCAGAAACCTGGATGTAAATTTTGGATGTCCTCTTTCTGCCGCTGCATCCAGGTGCTTACCGACAGTTCGAGTGTGACTTACCGGAGCCACAGCCGGATTAAGGTCAGCAGCAGGTGGAGGGGAGAGACCAGATATTGACAATCTCATATTGTGTTTCTAGCACGGTACTATAGCTTTCTTTCAAGTCGCTACGACTATCCGAATAGAAAATTACCTCCGAAAAAGTATTAATTTCAATACCTCGAAACTCTCTGCTGTGAAGAAAACTGGTTTTGTATTTGTTGTTAGAGACAAATCAAGAAAATGCTCGGAGTTATTCTACGTGGTTCTAGATCGAAATTAGGAATTTTGCAAGTTTTATAAGTTGTTAGAAATCATAACTCATGCGTCCACACCATTAGAAATTTTACTTTATCTAAATTTGAAACCGGATATTATCTGAATTGTGACATCTAAACAGAGTAAGCCTTTTTTTATGTTTTACTGACCGTGCATCTCAGTATATTTATCTCAGTAATTAACCAACTTGATGCACAAAATTTTTGTTTTACAATAATTTTATTTCTTACCTCTACATGTTTCGAGCACATGTGTTCGAAACATGTAGAGGCATGAAATAAACTTACTGTAAAACAAAAATATTGTGCATCAAGTTGGTTAATTACTGAGATAAACAGTAAGCCTATTATATTTCGTGAGACTACCATTGACAGGATTTAAATGAATTACCAAATAGCCCCTTAGTCATAAAGACACAACATTAAAACCGTCAGTAAATTTATGAACATATATTTTTTTTAAAGTAGTACGAACCGTACATGACAAGTGATCAAAAGTGACTACGAACTTACCTTCCATCGTTTCCAAGTGCCGCTGACTAAATCCCTTCTTAAAAAAAGGGCCTGTGCTAAATGAATCTTCAATTTAGTTACTGTTTTGCATGTATTGCAAGCACTTAGGTCTTAGACACGCTCAAATCTTCCTCTAAATCTAATCACGGCAACCCAGAAACGCGGACGCACAAGAAAGGAGATTTATAAACAATGGCGTCTGAGAAAGAGAGAGGATTTTCTTGCGGGGCAACCGACGTCCACGTATAAGAGAAGTCTAATCTACAGTAATTTAGGTACTGATTAACATGTTACCATAAAGGACTAAACTGCATGCTCGGGAAAACTGCGTCTCGTCTTGATGTATTTTGTAATCATTTCCTCAGCAGCGCTGACAAATTATACGCCACGTCAGCTTGCTCTGTGTTAATCTACTACCGACATAAGGGAATCCAAGCACGTGTTGAGGTTTTCCGGCGATAGATAAGTTTGTACGTTTGGCATATCTTATTCTGCTTTGAAAAACATTCCGAAAGATGTGCTATATGCAAGACCATTGTGTGAGTTTAACGTTTAGACTTGATTCAAGAATTGTTCATCCAAAAGGTACGTTAGAAAAAGAGGTTATATCGTCTGACATATCACATCATGTTCCGTTACAGCAAATTAGACAATTTTGATTGGTTTAATTTTATTGCTACATCTCTCCCTTCAATAAAATTAACATGTTGGTGTTATTTTACATCACAAATTCGCAACACGTTTCGACAGAGGGCTGCCATCAAGTGAGTGTGTTTTAATATTATAAGTTTCCTGTAGAATAATTAACTTACAACAGGGACTTTTGGGTGTATATAACTCGCCCCTTCTCCTTGCTGGAATTCACTTTGTAGTAATGACTATTTATCCTGTGTATGCACTTTAGATCGAGTAGCTTCTATTTGTTCCTAGGATACTTCTTTATTCATTATTATTGGTTTTGGTACTCTAAACAAAGAATATATACCCCGTGATTTCAGGTCTTCGTTGTGACGTAATTAAGATCTGCGCTGTTTTGAGATTCTATGCAGCGTAGAATGATAGTTCCGTGCTGCTTGACTGATGAAGATGGGACCGATGCGTTTTCCTGCAACGTCGGTGAGAAACTAAAATTATGAGCGCTGATCTCAATATTTGCTCCGCAGTTTAATTTCTATATCACATTCGCTTATTATAGTCCCTTTTATGAACTTGTATAAAATACCTTTCTTTCTCTCCCTAATTCTTTTCGATCCGAAATGCCAATTTGCACTGAAACTCCCAGTTCAATAGTTGAAGAATAAAAGACCAACTTGATGTCACTTGCTATTTTATTTCACTTCTTATGTGCTCAACACGGATACCAATCCAACCCAACCAAACCGAAACTCCAACACACATCGAACCAAGAACAATACGACCAATGTGGTAATTCAACAGAATAGTCGCAAGATCCTGATGATGGATATATTAATGTCCGAAATATGTTGAGCACAAAAAGAAGTGAAATAAAATAGGAAGTGACATCAAGTTGGTCTTTTATTCTTCAACTATCACATTGATGCACGGTCCAATAAACATAAGATTCCCAGTTCAATATCTGTACGTGCATCACAATCTTGAGTATGCATTCTCTTGTGATTTATATTTCCTTACATTTTATGGGATATTGTGAGTTTTTGTTTTTGTATTTGCATTGTAATTTATGATTTTGTGGGTTCATGTTTGATTTTAAAATTCTATATAAATTGAAGATATTAACTACAGAGAGATTTCGTATAAACATGATTGTAAATCCTGAAATTGTGAGCGAGAAAATCTGAAATCAGTTTATCTGACAACTTCACTGAGTTTCGAAAGAAGCACCAGCTCATGCATTGTAGAGTGAGTGGTGCTAGTGCGACTTAACATTTTAAAGATGAAACGTAATCTACTTCCTTTATATAAGGAATCAGTTCGTACCGCGTTGTAAAAACTTCCCAAGACTGTTATAAAATCCAATCACTTAATGACGTATAAGCAAAGACCGCTTTCTGTTCTGAAATCCGTAAAAAAAACACTCAACGCAAAGCGCGCACCATGTAGAACTTTTGAATGTTAAACTTGGTGGTACGTAAGGAACCGCTAGGCTTTAAGTGGTTAATATACCTTTCACAATTGCAAAGAATACCACAAAACAGAATCCCTTTGAAATCATACCACTACAGACCACAAGGAAGGAGAACAATTTGAAGACCGAAGAAGCGTCGGCGCGAGCAGCTGTAACTCTGGAGACGGAACGGATCAAAGAGTCCAGTCTTTGATGTTTATGATGATGATGATGATATAGCTATATACCGAAATTTACAATTTTAAAATTTGGAATATCTATCATACAGCAATTTTATATGTCCTTTGAGAATATTAATATTAAGTCTTATTTCTAAATACGTTCTTTATTATTATAAAAACGTAAATCGGACCCACTGCTCAATTTACCGACACGGTATGAATGTCGGTGGAGCCACATTTAGTGCCTTCAACTATTTACTGCAGTGTACAAACAAACCGGTACAAAATAAGTACAATTAAACAGAAAACCATCAAACTATAAACTTGTTCCAAAAATGTATCTCTTTGAACACGGAAATAGCACAATTCACATAGGGGGAGGAAACGTTCATAAAGACATAAATGACAAACATATTCGAAGTCCGTGTAAATTTTACATTTGCACATGTTTACCTTTTCAGTAGCTAATATTTTCAGAACATGAACATCTTCTCCCTTAGCTGTATTCAAACATCTATCTTTCAGCAACCTCTGCTAATCAGAACATAGACTTGGTGTCAGCGAAAGAAGCAGCTAATATATGACCGCCTAACTAAGATAAAGCAATTTTTTTGTACAATCATCTGCACTCACTTTAAATCTACAGATTAAAAAATTGTATTCACACAAACGAGGCACGGGGGAGTGAAATAATTATGTAAAGATCACAGATTGATATTTCAGTACCCAGTGAACTTTACGCGTACCGCCTGTTGTAACAAGAAGAGAACGTGCATATCTTTATACAGTTTATATATTGTTTCATAAGACGTTCACAACAAATTCTGGGTATTTCCTTGCAAGTCATTTACCGACTGGTCTTCATACTGAAGATGACCTGTGTTCCTCGTGACGTAGGAACAAAACTTTACACGTAATTTAGGTTATCGCCAGTCTTCAAAGTTCAATTAGCAATTTTGTCGGTTTACATCAACTATTAGTCTTTTTGCTGTGTTCAAGTTACAATATAAACATATCTAAATAAACCACAAACAGTTCCACCCATGCTCGATTACTTTACACTGAAAACGTTACACGGCCACTGAGATCAGCCGGCCAAATGGCCCTGATATATCAAAACAGGTGCAGTTTTTGTATCCATAGAGTTTGTTTGTTAGGTTTACACACACAAAATCACAATGTAAGGCAGAAGCAAAGCCATGTTCGACATTATAGTAATAAATAAACGGTCTCTCTTCGTCTGTGACAGTGTCGAAATTAATCCAGAGCAAAGTTCGAAATGTTGATTATGCTATGTTATTTCTAATCACGGCACAACAACATGAAACACGAGACAAAATGCAGTAGGCGTATTGTTATATAACGGTAATGGCTTCGCGCAGATGTGCGCCAGAATTACACTATATACAAGCATGCTATTATACACGCCTTTACCGCATTTACTGAAAGGGCATATTATTACGTCATCACACGCCTGCAAGAATGGCGTATCGTCATTCCTTAACAAATAGCGTATACACGCATGACTCTTATGAAATACATCACCTGAACAATGTGAAAAATTATAGATACACTACCAACCGTCTTTTTGGTTAGGGCAAATGTGTGTTGATTTACATTCTTAATTTTTTTTCCACTTTGTCTTTAGTGTCATCTTCAAAACAAGGGCGAATATTATTCAGAATTACTTGTACTTAATATAAGCACGATCAATTATTTCAGGATTGTAAGTAACTTAAACCCACATAAAGTGCAAAGAGCTTTTCTTTGATCTGAGATTTAGAGATTCCCCGCAAAGACTTGCCTTATATCGTCTAAATCAGTTATTAAATAAAACAAGGAGATGTTAAATACCAAATTCCCTTACACATTGCGACGCAGTTTGTGTCCTTAATTAACTATACACTTAGGCAAAATAGGAGGCATAAGGACTGTCCCAAGAACGAGGGGAGGTTAAGAAATCGATACGAATTCGTAGTCGGGAAAACACGGAATGAAACACGGCTTGGAAAACGAGAGATTTACTTAACTAATATTATTTAAATGAATTACGATTCCAACGTAAGAACATGGACCGCAGTTAGCTGGCTGAGAATATTTCCCAGTTTCCAGCACATTGAAAATAAAAATTGAACCTGCCATACCACCGAACACGAAAAATATCTTCAAAAGCCGATTTGCTCACGAAGAACTTGGCCCATATTCAGTTGCAGCCAGTTTGTTACTATTATATGAAATATGTTACTTCAAAATAGTATCGAGGCTAGACACAAAGTACGCTACATATTCAGTGCCATTACACGTACACATTCATAATATACGTGTATTAAGCAATGCGTTCAGTGCTGAAAACCACAGATTTTCCGCTGACCTCCCTCAGCGCTACTGAAAATTTGATTCATGGACTCAGAACTAGAAGGGTATAACTCTGTTAGTAACATTACATTAGTGTTATTGTAGACTGTACAAATCGTATGTTTAACACTGTCGACTCAACCTCTCCACTTCATAAAAATTATGACACTAGTTACTTATAAACTTCATGACGAATACACTCTAAAAAACAATTCAAGTCTCCAAATTTCTTGTATGTAATTTCGCTTTGTAAATACTTCTATAAAATACATAAGGTCGAGTCTAAATGCATTTTAATTTTCATGAGACAAAATACAACAAGAATTCACGTACAACCTTTACACTAATTTCTTCTGTATAAAAATTATATTACTTTGGTAGGGGGGTGTAGGGTACAGAGGTGTTTCTCAACCTTGCTAGAAAAGCGGGCCCCTTACAAAGTCCCACTAACTCTGCGGAATCTCTGCCAAAATTTATCCCAAATTATGGGCCCCTTAGACAAAAGTGTGGCAACATTCAACATGTAGAATATAGTAAACAAATACATAAACTGCAAAATCCGTTCTTCATCAACGTACAACGTTTTAGAAAACCAATTTTCCCAGCAGTAGTGACAATAAAACTAAGATTAGAAGAAACGTAAAGGAAAGACAATTCATGTTCTACCAAGTAGAATTGGGCCGGGATTGCGCAGTTCCTATAGCAACTCGCTACGGACTGGACGGTCCAGAGATTGAATGCCGGTGGGGGCAAGATTTTCCACAATCGTCCAGACCGACTCAGGGGCCGACCCAACGTTCTGTACAATGGGTACCGGGTCATTGCCGGGGGCTAAGCAACAGGGACTTGGTGTTGACAACCCAGCACCATCTACCGCCGAAGTTAAAGAAAGAGTAAAGCTATGCCTCTACCCCCCACTGGAACTTCGTGGCCTGTTCTAAGGTGAAATGTACTCTTACCGAGAAGTACTCACTCAAATCGGGGACAACTTGGGTACAAAATGTGGACCTCTATCCCGGTTAAGCAACTTCGGTACAGTGGATGTGGCTACCGAATCCTGAAATTCCTTATCACGCAACGCCCTGCAGTCATCTACCTAAGCCATCAGACTACCAGACTCCTGAAAAGACACTGGACCGCAAGAAGTCGAATTTCGCCACATGTAATGCAGTTGAACTTTTTGTATAACTGAAGAATACTTTATTTAGTAGTCAATTCACAGGATGCCAACCGAAATTTTATTGTACGGTAAAAAAGAACAATTTAACAAGACAGGCAATGTAAGTCTAACGTAACAGTGGGGCGATTTCGCGTAACCACTGTTGCCGCGGAAAACAATGTGTGTGCCTGTGGCCTCATTTGTCAAGCATGGAAAGCGCATGCGCGGTATTATATTGCCATCTGCAGCCTGTCTGGCTCTACCATGTTTTTCCACATTATCTCTTAAACGACACGATTTTCGGAAAATCTTACCGAACAAAAAAATATGCGTTTTGATACTATATACAAATTTTGTCTGAAACATTTTTCTCTAAGACGAGTTAGCGAGATATTATCGTAAATGTGCATAGGTCTTCATGTAAAGTATCCATTATCCTTGCCAGGTTTCAATGGATACTTTAATTTCTAGACAGATTCTGGAAAAATGCGCAAATATAAAACTTCATGAAAATTCGTCCAGTGGGAGCCCAATTGTGCCACGCGGACAGGCAGACAGACGTGACAAAACTAATAATCATGTTTCCCAACTCTACGAGCTCATCTAAAAAAAAAGACATGCGGCCTAAAAATATATCTGCTGAAAATCACAAGGTGAGAGGTCACTTGAGAGATGTAGGCGTAACTGTAACGATTACTTTAAAAATGTATCGCGGAGAATTATTGTGTGAGGGTGCTGTCTGGACACAGCTGCGGACAGTTCTCAAATATGCCACAACCCCTTCCTTCAACATAATACCCATTAATTATTAATTATTAACAAATTATTCAGCGCGATATGTAATATTCCTAGCAAATGTCAGCGTCTTTATATATCCTAGAAATAATAAATATTATCGTCCTTTGAAATGTGACGCACGGTCTTCTGGTAGAAATTTATTCCAATTGTGACGTTATGAGTAATCTATTACTCCCATCTACAGGGTCAAATAATCAATCGCAACGACCATCAACAAACCCAAGCGCGCAGAAATGCAGTTGCTATGTATTAGGTGGATGGGAAACTGTCACATCTGCTGGTTTCGGTAACCGTACTCTCCAAAAGTAGCCTTCAAAAAAATCCAGCTGACGGACGCTATCAGGGCTGTCAAGAGGCCCGACAGTATACACCAAGGGAAAAACACTGACGTTATTTTGGCGAGTGGTGATGGGAACAGGAATTTACGTGAATTTACAGTAAATTACGAGGCCCGGAGAGCCAGCAGATGTAAGGCAAATGTCGCTATAAAGAAAGGAAACAAGGTCGTTTTCTCCTGGCCGGAACTATTCAAAAGATTCAGGCGACCCAAAGAGCTCCCCTTCTCCACCCCCTCCCCCACACCGCTTCTATCCACGAAACAAAAGGACGAATTTGCCACCAACATACCACAATCAGCAGGATGGCCTATGTATCGTCCTGTAAAGTACCATCTCCTCAGTCTTGCACAAAAAAGCTGAAAATCGCTCAAGGCAGTAGCGAACCCACATACATTCCCATTACTGTGCTAGTAGAAATGACTGCTGAAACATGAGGAGAAGGAAGTCGGGACGTGGCGGAAAATTCTCAGTATTTTCTCAATGAGATATAAACCAAGGATGTGTAAGTCTCCATAATCGGTACCCCGATGAAGCGAATGTAAGTGTGTGGACGAACTCAAACGAGTTTCTCGCAGAATGTGGACAGTCACCCAGGTGTCTCGTGACTACGTCTGTCAGATGTTCTAGCAGACGGTAAGTATGATCCCTGATAGTGCTGACTATGGCCCTCAAGTGGACTCGATCCACTTTAATTTGCGAGAAGCTGTGCATTCTTGAAGGCTTACAACACTATGGTTCTTGTTTGCCTAATTTCTCAGAAGGTGACTTCTTTAAAATGAGGATACTCTTACAATAAGTGAATTCGATGGGGTCCTTGAGAAGCCACTTAAAAGCTGGATCATCCAGATTGGAAGTCATATCTCAAAATCTGACAAAAATATTAAGAAAACCTCCATATTGCTTTTTGAGAGATGAGAGGACTGTAAGGTCAGTTTTGAGTCCTAAGGCCCAGTAAGCTTCCCTGTCTGCTCACAATAAGTCATTGTTCAGCTTAATTGAAACCTTCATGATTAAATAAATTCCTGCTAGTATACACAGCGTCACACTTCATAACACAATTTTCATTTACAATTAATATTATACATAAGTTGGAAGTGTCCTACTGAAGGCTGTTTTAAGGATAGAAATGTTACCTTTTGTTTTATAAAAGCTTACAAGCTATTGAAAAGCATAGTAATTATCAACCGTTCTAGAAAGATCCTAAATCATGTTTTCTAAAAAATAAATTACAAGAAATTTCGGATTATTTGAAATAGCTGATTGCCAATTCAGGTAAACTGCGAAACTGTATTCTCCCTTCTGATGTTCCTTTCCATTTGCACTCGTATGCGAAGGACGTCTGAGCTAACACATGACCATCGACGTTAGTCAGGCCCTTGTCTGATATATTTTCAGGAAAAAAAACATACTATACAATTTACACGATGTGACTACTGGGGAATCTGCTTTCTTTGCACCGTTTGGTAATTATATATATATATATATATGTTCGAATTTGTACCTGAAAATCTAAAGTAGCATTGTCCCTTAGGATGAAGAATATGACTTGTAAGGTACGGAATGATGAAAACTTTTAACTGGCGTGAGAAGTTACTTACTTAGACACGTAAAAAAATTTGGTAACGTTACTCAATATACTTTACATGGGAAGTCTAGCTGAAAGCGGAAGCTGCTCGTAGCTGCATATTTGCAAGCTGTGCAATATTTAGTACCGCGAGTTCCAAGTTAAAGGATGGACTGTTTGCCGTAGAGGGAAGGACAACGACGTTGCATAGCGACCAATAATGGCCCCCCCCCCCCAACGTTCCGTACCTATTTCCGCTATAAGAATGAGTGCAGTATGTGCGAAGCTTGTGTTGTGAGACTTTTATATTCACTGAAAAACTGGTAACCATTAATAAAATAACATTTGAATATTTTGTGTTTTACAGTGTACCGCAACTTGGAAAAATCGAAAGAAAGTATAATAAACAGAATAACGTAAGATACAAAAAAGACGTGGTATAAAATGAAACAGTGCAAAAGAAAGCAAGAGCCAGACGGAAGAGAATGTAAGAACGAATATAAAAATAAATTGCATTAAAATTTTATTTTGCTTACACTTCGATTGTCAAGACACTTGCAGCTTCTCGTACAGACTCCGAACCTATACGCCACTTTTGTTCTTCTTCATTGCAATATGGAAGTCAGTTTTCCATCAGTACTGAAGAAGCTCTATAAAAAAAACACTATTCAATTTTCTGGCGCCAGCAGGGGTTTCGATTTTATCATTCGCAGATCTACAGTACTGTGAGAAATGTATATAGGCTACTAACTTAATAGATTTGTATTTGCTGCCGACTTGCGACACATTTCAACAATGTTTTTACTATTTTAATGTAAAATTCCAAAACAATATTTCTGTAGCCAACGGATTGTAGTAAAAACAGAAGACACAGTTGACTTGACAGCCCCTCTTGGGGTACTTCAGTAGAAAGATATATATAAATGCACACTGAGCAATCGAATGTAAAACTTTTGTGTTTTGTTGAACGTGCATCTCTATATATAAACTTGTAAATAAAACCAAATTGGTGCACAATTTATTCTTAGTATATTTATCAATCTCTACATTGTTTCGGGCCACTATGGGCCCATCATATGGAAAAAAATTGTTTTTGCGACACTCTGTGCTTGTTATTCTGTGTGGATAATTGACTGGTATGCAGGGTGGAATGAAAATGCTGCTTCATTCCACCCTGCATACCAGTAAATCATCCATACAGAATAAAAAGAATAAAGGGTCGCAAAAACATAGTTTTTTTCCTGATGATGGGCCCATAGTGGCCCGAAACAATGTAGGGATTGATAAATATATTAAGAATAAATTGTGCAAGAAGTTGGTTTTTTCTACAAGGAATGTAAAACATCTGCACTTGAATAAACACTACAAATTTTGCTCACTTCTAACGACCGTCACATCTTACAATCCGTAAGGACAGAAACAAGAAACAGATATATTCAACACAAAACATCGTTGCAATGAGGTATGATTACCAATGAGCTATATTTAAAGAATATTTCACGTTCTTTTAAAGTGTTGAACTCAATTTTATTTTAATTTTATTCCAGCTCAACAACGAGAGCGGATGGTAGTATATCCGGGTATGTAAAGATTATTCTTTTGATCTCAATAGTGTTATTCCCGAAGTATTTATAATAACTAAATCAGGTATACACACAATAGTATTAACTGACTTTGTTTATTGTATTTTCCGATAGAACTTCAACAAAACCTAAATTATGTGTTTATATATATATATATATATTGTTACATATTTTATATATTTTGTTGTACGTAATTTAAAACTACTGCTTTTAACCATCCACCAATATTTTATATACATATTCGTCAAGGCTAGTAACATTCAATATGACCAAAGTAGAATTTTAAATTATACATTAATATTAATAGCAGCGTATTTTACTCATTGCAGTTAATTAATACCATAAGTTATATTTACAGTTGCACGAGCTCCTGATGATGTGTGTCAACACCTGAAACATGTAGAGCTGCGTACAGAAATATAATAAACTGATTAAGTCGCATCTTGTTGGAAAATTATTAAATTCGATTCACGATGCACGGACCCATGTATATAAAGAAGTTGTACTTAATGTTACGTGATGAAAGATACCAGACACAATAATGGAACTTGGTGCGTGAAACAAATTATAAAAGTACGGCGTCATATCTTTATTCATAAAAGTACTGTAGTCTACTGCAAACAACTCATACAAAAAGTTTAGGAGATTACGGCCCCGAAACCCATTATTCGAACTCATATTACTCTTGACATTTCTGCCTCTCTAGCAGCTTACAGTACCTTCAATTTTGACTTATGAAACATTAATTTGTCTTTATTACACCGAGTAGTATTAACGTATGGCAAAAAATCTAAGAAGTACTGGCAATTAAACAAGACATAAATGTCATAACGTATCAGAGTCAGGACAAATGTAACAACTATGTGCAGACACGTTAAGTGCAAAACGTAGTTTAACAATCAAGAGAAAGAGCTGAACCAACAGAACATCATAATATCATTGTTGATACAGCGACACTAAATAAACAAAGACGGAAATTACCTAAATTCATGATCGATGTACGTTGCTTATTCTTTCTGCGGAGAAATACGACCTAAACGAAAAAGGAGATTTAGAATCTGCACCTGCAAAACCCCTACTCAATTCGTGAAATGTACTCCACCAAGTCTTCCACCAACATTATTTCGAGACTCCCCGAAGTCATGACTTTCTGCCTTTAAGGCTGCCAACAGCAGTGTGCTAGAGATGGTGTTCTACGAAATTCCGAGTTTCCGCGAAGCAGAAATACGTTTTCCGCAAGAAGAGTTCATCAAAGTACAATAACTGATAATTTAAACATCATTATTATAAAAGCCATTTCATATATCCTTCATTATTTACTACGACACATTATATAAAATATTTATTAGTTTCTGCAGGACTGAAATGATATTTCGAAAAGAGGCTTTTTTATTAGAAGCAAATCAGTTTTAAGGTTCATTTTTGTGCACATGAAATGTGATTTACATCCACACATACGTGCATTAACATATCAATACCGTACACCTGTTTAACATTTATTATTATTATTATTATTATTATTATTATTAGTAGTAGTAGTAGTAGTAGTAGTAGTAGTATTACCATCAACGTCCTTAAATACTTGTGGTCTAGTTTTCAGCTCAATACCTGAGAAATTTACTAGTGGTTCGCCAAAACTTTTCGATTACGAAAGGTTTCCGTGGCCAAATAAAGTTTGGAAGCTATGGCTTCTATGACCAACAAAACTTATATCTAACAATCGATTAAGGCAGTTTTTCACCTACCCGAAATATTGGAGAATGCAGTCTACGATTCTCATATTTCACCAGATTAATTCTGTACTGGCGTACGTTAAACCTCTCTTACATCAACCATTTACTTTACTGCATCTTTACACTCTTTTCTTTGATTCTATGTTATTTTTAAAGCGCATGGCAAGTGGCACTATATTCATGCTACATGCGTAATAAATCAAAACATTTGTAAAACTAAGTATGAACTCGAATTTATCGCCGAGTGACAGAGATATATATGTCATAATTAAATGTGATTTATTAATGTCAAACGTTAAAATGAGCCACATAATCGATTACTCCCTTCCTTTTTCTGAGTGATAACAATTGTTCCTTTCCGCTTTGCGGATGGTGTAATTAGGCTGCAGAAACACTGGTCTGTGTAACTTCAATCCCGTTTACGCTTATTATGTAAATTAATTATTTGGGCATGACTATATTTCAGTACAACAAAAAACAAGACAAACATGAGGTTGTTTAAAATCGTACACATCCAAATTATGAACTTATTACCATTAAATTTACAAACGTGTTTGTATTTCAAAGAAAAGGCTTGCATAAGGCAAGGCGCCATTCTAATTACTGTGCCTCACGTAACCACAATACAATGTGACGCATTATTTAAGTCATGTCTCTCAAATTAGCATTACCCGCTCACATGAACTATCCTTAGATTCGGAAGTCCCGTTCCTCGTAACCCAATACATTTCAACGTAACATTAAAGTTAGATTTGTGTCTGTGCTTTAATTAAGCAAGACGATATGAAGACAAGTAGGAATGGGAGTGTAGCTTAATTGATTCTTCAACTCTGCACTACATAGCAGTGGGAAGTAAATTCCACCCCTTGTCTGTTTTATTACCAGGAGTATAAGCATGGTTCATAGTGTTTAGGAGTCTGGAGAAGAGCCAAAGCAGGTGTAGACACTGTCGAGTTTGGCAGTACTACTACTGTATCATTCAGACTACAGCCCATCACTACACCAATCAGCTATCCATAGGTACAGAATGCGGCAGAAAGAACTCCCCTATTTGAGAAGCGAATAAATTCAAAACCAAAGAAGATACTGCAAATATTTTTCTATTTCTGGAAATAATATAGAATGCCGTTTTATAATGATGTGTTTTAAATAAAACATCACTCAAGTGGCGGCCTTGAATATTGATACACTGATGTAGCCTCTCTCGGTAGTTGTCCATGACCTTGAGAATCATTTCAGGTGTAATGGCAGCAACTTCCTGTCGTATCGCCTCC
>Ga0123355_10002816_pt1 | contig 24694 bp, 23 predicted proteins | sample TergutEmb28metaG_3_FD_89872 | JGI IMG/M metagenome (GOLD analysis project Ga0123355, IMG submission 89872) | Embiratermes neotenicus P1 segment gut microbial communities from Petit-Saut dam, French Guiana - Emb289 P1 | ecosystem: Host-associated > Arthropoda: Insects > Digestive system > Gut ...
AAGGGTAAATCAAAAACCTTGTCCCGAAAGGGCGATTACCTGTAACCTAAGGTTGGGGGCGGAAAAAATCCGGCTTCAAAGCAAAGAAGGGTTGGAAGCAATAAGAAATTGAACAAAGCAGCTTCTTCAAATGATTGAATTATTCCATCATTAATCATGTACATAAGGAATGTGAAAAATTTTTCCGCATGTGAAGCATCAAAACCTAGCGTATAATCGTCCAAAATAAGTGGAAGACCTGTTTGTTGTTTGATAAAAGTCTGCATAAACCCATCAACCATAACGTTTGGTGGAAGGTTGAAAAGGAAATAGTCGCTGTTTATGGCATTGAGTCTGCGTCCCTGTTCAAGAACATCGTCCCAGGTCCAGTTGTCTACAAAAATTTCGTAACGGTTCATAAAGTCTTCGTTGATTATCATCATCAGAGCATTTCCGCTTACCGGTATTGCAGTTAGTCGGCCTTCTATCACGCTGGCATCCATCGCGCTTTCGTCAAACATATCAAAATCAAAAACGTGACCAAATTCAAATAAATCTACAAAGGAATCGAAGCGCATTGTGAGTTCATGCAACCACTGGGTATCATTTTGAATAATATCCCATTCTTCTCCACCAGCTAAGCGAATTACAAATTGGTCATAAAATCCACCAAACCCTTGGTAGAACGCTTCGATACGGATATGCGGGTTAAGATATTCGTATAGCTCGATTGCTTCCAGCGTGGCGTTGTGGCGGGCTTCTCCGCCCCACCAAGCAATTGAGAGATTTATAATCTCGTCTGTTTGGTCAGGTGCCACAGATGTTGTAGGTGCGGGTGCTTGGGTTGGTGTTTCCCCAGGGGTTGGTGCAGGGTCATTGCCTCCACAGGCGGCGATACTTAGTACCAGAATGAAAAGAATAACTACTACGATTGGAATTTTAAACCTCGAATTAAACATTTTGAATCCTCCTTTTAGAAATGAGAAACCTATGTACAGCATAAGTTCCAAATAAAAGTTATCACTGGTGATTATATTTGGTTTTTTACCTAGCAAAAAGGGCATGCTTGTTAGTGAAAGTGTCATTTGTTATAGTGATACGCAGCAAGGTGTCATTTCATAAGAGGTGTAGCGGGAAATGACACTTAAAATCTGTATTCATTTGCTTGGCAAACCGGATTTTGGACAAAAAAAGAGGCTCTCTGGTTTCCCAGAAAGCCTCATGTTTACTTGATTGCAGCTGACAGGACTTGAACCTGCAAGGTCGTTAAACCACTAGATCCTTAGTCTAGCGCGTATGCCAATTCCGCCACAGCTGCATGTTAAACCTTGGTGTGCGAACCAGCGGATATTGCCGTTCGCTGGAGTTGTGCTGCAAAAGATATTGTAATACAGCAGCGGCACAGTGTCAAGATTTTCTGCTAATACAAATTACTAAACTTCTCGACGACAGTGTCCTCCCCGTTAGAGATCTCGTGGAATAAGTAGAAATTGCAAAAGTAAAGCAAGCGGGTTCTATTCCCAAAAAAACCTTCATATAAATGTCCTAACGATATCAAAGGGAGGGCCATTTCTTGAAGACCTATATCGAAGAGAGGGCCGTAGAAGTAGCCAATTTTATTATTAATTCCAATGCAACCGTGAGAGAGACCGCCAAGAAGTTTGGCATAAGTAAGTCTACCGTACATAAAGATGTAACCGAACGCCTGACAAAAATAAACCCTAATCTTGCAGGTGAAGCACGTCGCGTTTTAGAAGTGAATAAGTCCGAGCGGCATATACGCGGGGGGCTTGCTACTAAGGAGAAATATTTGCATCAGCATACGTATATCAAAAAATTTTAGAGGCTATAAAGGCAGCTTACGAAAAATCGTAGGCTGCCTTTTTTATCCCAAATACAATCTATAGACCTGCATCGAAATGAAGTTTCAAGACAGGTTTTATCTTAACGCACGAACAAGTTCAGCTACCCGCTGTGCTTCCAATACAGTATCAAGATAAATTGGCAATTCTGTATTATGGGTCGTACTGCCGTAAAAATGCAAGCACACATGTCCGACCATATTATTGTTTGCAATAATAGTACTCGAATGCTGCATGCTGTGTATCGCCGCAGAAAAAGTCCTGTCGCCAATGCGCACCCATACCGGGCGGGAAGACCATGTTTGCACCCCGCCAAACGTCTCCAAATGCAACGCAGTATTGGCCGTGTTGATGGTTTCTACGTCGGCATGGTGGCCGTTTGACATGCTGCGTACATAGTATATGTTGCCCGTCCACACATCGATAATCTGTATATCTGTATTAAGCGGAAGTATTCGCCGCACTTCGCGCCAGTAGCCACGCTCTACATTTTCGGGCAAGGTTTCTGCTGGGCGTCTTATGAGTGAAAGTATTTCGTCAAGCTGCTCTCTCGAATGACGCGCAGGTAAGGATACTTCGCCATGTACATTAAGAAGCCCCCATCTGCGGTCTCTTCTCATATTATCGCCTGTAAAAATTTCGGCATGACCGCCCACAAAACGGCCTATGTAGCTGAACGTAGGGGATAAAACCTCTTGTCCTTGATTGTTTACAATACCCCATAAATTGCCTTGGCGCACAGATACAATCCCATCCACGAACAAATCCCGGCTAATTTCGTCATAAACAGCCGGTACTACAATGTACCCCGCTCTGTTAATAATGCCATAGTAACCGCCTGTTTTCATCATGGCAAATCCGCCGTTAAAATCTCCCACCCAGTCATAAATCATTGGAATAACCTCATAGCCATGCTTGTCTACAAAGCCCCACAGCTTGTGTTCTCCATAGCCTGTTGCAACGGCGGCGACACCCCCAACAAAGCCATTTTGTGATACGGCGGCAAATGTAGGTGGTATGACCAAGATATTATCTGCATTAACAAAGCCATAAAGCCTGCCCATTGCAAAATCGATGTAAAACGGTTGCAACGGTGACTCAATAAATATTGTAGAAAAATCTTCGTCCCAGTTGATTATATAGCCGACACTTTCCAATACCGCGCGGATAGGCATCATTGTCTGTCCGTCAATAAATTGAACGGGAACATCCAAATGATACGCTTCTCCATTGGTATTGAATACATTACTGTCGATTGTAAGAACTACGATATCGTCGTCTCTTTGTATTGTGGCAAGTTGAATGTGTTCGTTCCAATTTACATCAAAGCTAAGTGCCTCCAAAACATCCCTTGCGGGTACAAGAGTGCTTCCGTCTACAATAATTGGCGGTTGGTAAACAAAATTTACACTGCCCCAGCCTGTTTTTACAGATAGCTCCTGAGATTGTACTATGTATGTCGGCACTGTCGACAATACTATTACTGCCATTATACATGCAAGCAGTTTTGTTAATAAATTGCGCATAACAAATCGGCCCCTTGTCATTTTTTATGTAATATTAACATTTGCGGTGTAAAAATGTCAATGTATATGATACTATAGTAATATTAAGTTGAAAATCGCCTCAAGACTTCGCCCAAAACACGCCTAATGCGGCGCGGGAAACGTTCGCTACGTTCACTGCGCCTAATGCCGCGTGTTTCGTGCTTGCTTTCGGACTGTTTTCAACTAAATATTACAGTGGTGAAGAAAATGCAATCAACAAGACTATTTGAAATAACCTATATTCTTTTGAATAAAAAAGCCATATCCGCACGGGAGTTGGCGGCGCAGTTCGGTGTTTCTACCCGCACAATTTACCGGGATGTTGAGGCATTGAGCTTGGCGGGTATTCCTGTTTACACAGAAAAAGGCAAAGGCGGCGGGATACGCCTCTTGCCTGAATTTGTATTGCAAAAATCGCTTTTAAACGAACAGGAGCAAAACGAGATTTTATCCGCGTTGCAAGGGCTGCACGCTGTGAAAGCCGTAGACGCGGAAAGTATCCTGCAAAAATTATCTGCCGTTTTTAACAAGAATATAACCCCGTGGCTGGATGTAAACCTTATTGGTTGGAGCGACGAGGCGGCGGAAATGTTTAGCCTGCTAAAGTACGCGATATTCGAAGCCAGAATTGTAGAATTCGATTACTACGGCATGGAAGGCGACATGACGCATCGCCGGGTAGAGTCGATTCAACTGGGCTTTAAATCCAGGGCGTGGTACTTGAAGGGGTATTGCCTTGTTCGCGCGGACATACGTCTGTTTAAAATAACCCGAATGCGCAGGTTGAAAATTACCAATGAGCATTTCCCACCGCGCAGCTTGCAGGACGAAATGCCGCTTAACGACCAAGCAGCAGAAGAGCATTTGGAAGAAATAGTTTTAAAAATTGCCCCGGAAATGACATATCGCGTATTTGACGAATTTGAAACTGCCGAACGTCAACCCGACGGCAGCCATATTGTAAAATGTAGATGGAGTCAAGATGAATGGCTTTATGGCTTTATACTTTCGTTTGATGAGTATATCGAGGTGCTTGCTCCGGTAAGTTTGCGGGATGTTATAAAGGAGAAAGCGCGGAGGATACAGGAGAAATACTTGGTTTAGCGTTGGAACTTAGGAGATTTCCGGCACAAAACTTTTTAGTAAAATGGCCTTACCGTTGATAGGAGCAATGCTGTAAGTTCCTGTTCCGGCAGGAATAAATACAGACTTTCCTTTGCAGAGTTCTACGGAAAATTCGCCGGTTGTAACGATAGCATCCCCATCCACGCAGGTGAAAATAAAAAATGTCGAAGGGTTTGATTTTTCTGTAACAGAGTTTGAAAGTACATATTTTACTGTGGCGAAATGCGAATTGTGTATTAGGGGTATTAATTCGTTTTCGTTATTTTTATTTGAATTAGATTCGGCAGAAACGGTGCGCTTAGGAATTCTTTCTTCAAAGTCGGATACCGCTAAGGCATCCTCCACATGCAGTGGACGGAGATTCCCGTCCAGGCCCGGTCGGTTAAAGTCATATAAACGATAAGTTATATCCGAGTTTTGCTGAATTTCTGCCACTATTGTTCCTTTTGTCAAAGCATGTACAAGCCCGGCAGGGATGTCAATAACATCTCCCGCCGCTACAGGTAAGTGATTTAAGCAATCTTCTACGGTTCCATTTTCGTAAGCTTCTGCCAGTTTTTTCTGCGTTATGCCGGGTTTTAGCCCTATAATCAAATGGCCGCTGTCGGGTGGGTGCAGTATATACCACATTTCGCATTTGCCGCAGTCTGACGCGTCTTTTTGCCGAGCAAAATTATCATCCGGATGGACTTGTATCGAGAGGGTATCATTTGCGTCAATTATTTTAACAAGTAATGGAAAACGTTCACAGTTTGCCAGGCGTGTGCCTAGAATTCGCACTCTGTCTTTTGCAATGTATTCTGCAAATGTAGACCCGGCAAACGGGCCGTTTTCTATTATGCTCATTTCGTTTGGGCGGCAGGATATATCCCAGCTTTCTCCGATTTTTCGAGTTTTGCCGAAGTCCGTTGGTAGGTTTCTGCCAAACATTGATGCTAATCTGTCGCCACCCCAAATCATTTCTTTGTAAATGGGTTTGAAAATAATTGGGTAGCATAGCGTTTCCACTTTTGTTTTCATGATATTACACCATCCGTCGTTATTTAACTATATTTTTTGAAGTTTTACTTCTTTTATTAATGCATCCATCGTTTTTTTACAAGGCGGCTTTGTTCCCGGGGTTGTTACTGCCCCCGCAGAAGCGGCCATTGCCAACATTGCCGTATTTTTGAGATCCATTCCGCAGAAAGCTGCATATACAATCGCACCTACCATGCTGTCACCTGCGCCAACGGTAGATAGCGCATTTACTTTAAGCCCCGGGGCATATAATCTTTCATGGGGCGTGACAAATAAAGCACCATCTGCCCCCATTGACAGCGCGACCATGCCAATTCCGGTCTCAACCAATTGCAGGCAAAGATTGGCAAGTTCCGTCAACGGAATGTCGTTATCCAGGCCAAAGTACTGTAGCAGTTCAAATTTATTAGGCTTTACATAGTCCGGTTTTGCAGAAACTGCGGTGCTAAATGCCTCGCCGTCGGCATCAAGAAAGGCAGTCGCTCCCTTTTGCTTGACCGCAATAATCAGTTGCCGGTAAACATCTACCGGTACGCCGCGTGGCAGACTACCCGCAAACACAAATGTAACACCGGGTGCGGCATAGCTTATAAGCTTTTCCGCAAGATTGTCCATCTCGCATTGGGTAATTACGCCCCCGGGTTCGTTAAACTCGGTGATTCCAAAATCGTCGCTCAATATTTTAAGATTTGTACGTGTTGTTTGGCTAATTTTTACAAAATCTGTCTTAATCTGCAAATCCTGAAGTATGGACTCAATATCACGGCCTGTACTCCCGCCCCAAAAACCTGTTGCAATGCAGTCTCCGCCAAGGGCTTTAATCATTTTGGAAACATTAATTCCTTTTCCGCCCGCGTCTGTAATAATGTTAGTCAAGCGGTTTAGGCCTCCGGGTACAAGGGTGGCAGTTTGGGCAGTCTTATCCACCGCAGGGTTCATGGTAACTGTGATAATCATGGCTGGCCTCCTTGGGTGCAAGCATTATAACACAGCTACGTGAACTTTGGAGAATGGGCGCGGGAAACTTTCCAAGGTGTTTCAATATTTTCAACTTGTTAGTCACACTAACAGGTTGAAAATAATCGCTATTGTTTAGGCTACAGTTTAGGTCGTGTTTCCGGCTCGTTTACGGAAGCGGATTTTTATCAAGCAGGCAAATGGAACAAAAGTAAAAAGCCCGGTACATCGTAATATACCGGGCAAGGACCTCAACTGTACCTAGTCTTGATTATTTAGTTTTTCCTGATAAATCCGCAGCATTTCATTATAACGCTCGCCTGTCTTTCGGTAATATATCTCGTTTAAGCCGGACATAACAGCAATACCCAAGACAATGCAGCCAACGCCAATTAGCCATAAATACGCCCAATCTACCGGCAAGGCGAAAGATGTTAAAAAACAAATGACAATCAGAAATATTAACGAAAGATTGAATACTAAGGCTCGCTTAAAGAACCTCCATTTTTTAATTACCTTTTCTCCAAAAAACACTTCCCATAAAATAGCTATTGCTATTGCAAGTGCCGCACCTTGCAGTATAAAGGCAAAAGGTATGCTGTATTCAAACTCAGCCCCTGTAAACCGAGCATATAATGTGCCAACCACCATATAAAAGCCTATAAGCCCGGCCAATACTCCGCCGGCAATAAATTTAATTGGTATAACGAAAGCTATAAGTTTTTGCATATTCACACCCCCTTAATTTATTTCCCACAATAACACACTTCTTGAACCGGTCTTTCTAAAGTGTATATTGCTTGATACCGCGACGGCCGTTCCAAAGGCAAGCGTTGAAATAACGCCGCTTATAACCCATATGAAGTGTCCCTCTACTACATTAATGGCAGGAATTAGCATAGATACTGCAAACAATGCAGCCAGAGTTATCAGGGCTAATAAATATCTTATACTAAAGCCCCACGCCTTGGTTAGCGAAAAACATAACACCCACACGGCAGACGCAGCCAAAGACACGACGATACCTTGTAGAAGGAAAGTAAACGATATGTGATAATAAAAAGCCTCGCTACTCACAAAAGTAAATAACGCACCTATTGCCATGTACAAGCAAACCGTACCCATAAACATGGCGGCACCCAGTGCCTTGCAGCTAAGTTCCATCTTCTTTAACTCATTGTTAATTTTGGTCATTTTATTCCCAACCTTTCTTTTAATGATTTTGCGTATTGTCTCGAAACAATCAACTTTTCGCCACCTTGCATGGTAATCTCAATGCGCCCGCCAAAATCCGGGCATAAGGAAGCTATTTTGTGTGTGTTTAGAATCTGTGATTTCGCGTTTCTTATAAATCCTGCGTCAGAAAGTATTTCTTCAATTTCGTAGAGTTTCAATGACAGTTCGTATACTTCTGATTCGGTGTATAAGAAAGATTGTTTATCTACAGATTCAAAATACAGTACATCTTTTGTGTCGACCAGATAGGTTATGCCGCCCTTGGTGCAAGAGAGTTTTTTAGCATAGCTGTGTAGCAGATGTTCTAATTTGCGAATATCCTCTGTTGCCTTAAAGCATTTGATAGTGACCTCGACACCATCGAATCCTTCAATAATATCTATCTTCAATTTACCACCTCCAGCGAGCTATCTTTTATGTTTTAATTATAGTGGCTGTGTCAGCATAGTTCAATGCAACTTGGTAAGCTGTAATAGCAACTTAGTTCTTAACCACGGGAGTGGCCGAGCTGCGTTGTTAAAAGCGAGCGGTCGCTAAGCCCCCGTAGCGCATTAGCGCAATGGTTTTCTGCGCTACCAGCGGAGGATAGGGCGTGCATAGCGAGTCTTAACAACGCAGTTCGGCCACTCCCCTTAACCACCCAAACTTGAAATGGTTAGCCGCATATGATAAGGTGTTGTGTGTATATATAAAGAAGGAATTTATAAATTCAAACATCAAAAGGAGGAATTTCATGTCTTTCGATATGCATGTCCACTCTAATGTCAGTTTAGACACTGACTCTTCCATGGAAGCTGTAGCTAAATCGGCTATTGCTAAGGGGCTCGACGGCATCTGCTTCACAGACCATTTGGATCTTTTTGAGGCAAAAGAAGTTGGAAAAAAATGTATGCATGGTTATGATGCATGGAAAAAAGGTTACGAAGAAATTAGACAGGTTCGCGACCTTTTGGGGAATAGCTTGGAAATTCTTCATGGTATGGAAATTGCCGAAATTCCCATGGATACAGAACGGGCCGAGAAATTTATCGCGTCCCCGGATATTGACTTTGTGCTTGGCTCGATTCATATGGTAAAAGGATATGTGGATTTTTATTGGATGAAATTTCCCGACCTTGCATTTTGCAAATCCATCACAGAGGTATATCTGAACGAAAACATCCAACTAGCAAAGCTTGGGCTGGTGGATTCTATTGCCCATATAGGTTATTCGGAGCGTTATATGACACGCCAAGGTTTTTTTATAAATCTCATGGATTACGAAGAACAGTTGCGTCAGTTGTTTTCCATCATGATTCAGACCGGTCAGGGGCTGGAGGTTAACACATCCGGCTTGCGCCAGGGAATAGGTTGTACTTTTCCGAATTTATCGGTGCTAAAACTCTACAAAGCCCTTGGTGGTGAAATTATTACTATTGGTTCCGATTCTCACAATGCGCAAGATGTGGGCAGCCATATACAGAAAGTGGAAAAACTTCTTAAGGAATTAGGGTTTCGTTATTTTACGGTTTTTCGCCAAAGAAAGTCTTGCTTTATTGAACTGTAAATGTCCTGTTTAAAAACCGTGGGGTCTCGGAGTAACCCCCACGGTTTTATTGTTTGTAAGGATTTTAGGTTAATGTTTACGAATTCAGTTGCCTAGTGACACTAGGCAACTGAAAAATAACCTTTACAAAGATATGTTTATAATATGACGTGAGTTGTCACATTAAGCAGGGTATAATAATTCCAAAGAATTTAAACTTTCAGGAGGAATTTAAAATGCAAAACGAAGAGAAATGTCAAAGCTGTAGCATAGAAATGCAAAACGAAAAAAGATGTCAAAGCTGCGGTATGGAAATGAACGGCGAAGTTAACTATGGTAAAAACACCGACGGCACCTCCAGCACCGACTATTGCGAATACTGTTTTGAAAATGGCGCGTTCGCAAGCCCCGACGAAACAATGGAGCAAATGCTCGAATCGTGTATCCCGTATTTGGTAGATGAAAACATAAGCGAAGCCACTGCAAGGGAGATGTTGGAAGAGACATTGCCGCGATTGAAGCGGTGGAGCGCGTGATTACGGATTGCCATGCTTCAACGTCTGAAAAAACCAGATGCGCATGGGCTAACAGCCCTCCCATTTACGTAGACTACCACGATAACGAATGGGGACGTCCCGTGCATGATGACCGCAAATTATTCGAAATGCTGATTCTTGAAGGTGCGCAGGCGGGGCTTACGTGGTTGACCATTTTAAAGCGACGCGAGAACTACCGCGCGGCGTTCGATAACTTCGACCCATACAAGGTTGCTGCGTATGACGAAATAAAAATTGGAGAGCTTATCGAAAACGAGGGAATTATTCGTAATCGGCTGAAGATTAATGCGGCGGTTACAAATGCCCAGGCGTTTTTAAAAGTGGTGGAAGAACACGGCAGTTTTGCGAAGTTTATTTGGGACTATGTGGACGGCGTACCCATCAAGGGGAATTCCATTACAATTGAGGATTACCCTGCTACTACCGAGCTTTCTGATAAAATCAGCAAAGATTTGAAGAAGCGTGGTTTCAAATTTGTAGGGTCGACCATAATTTATGCGTACATGCAAGCGATTGGGTTGGTTAGTGACCATATGGTGGACTGCTTTCTTCATAATGGAACTGAATTCTCGAAAAGCTGAAAGAAGTGCGATTGTAGGGCGGCCTATGGTCGCCCGCAGGCTCTATATACGGAGATGAAAAAACATGAACAAACGAATGCTTGACAAAGCCGTCCGGCCGACGGAAGAGTTTATCGAAAATTATCTGGGTGCAGAGGCTTTTGAATTGTTGACACAATTCGAAAAATGGCTAACAGAAAGCTATGACATTGTGCGGCTGTTGCGTTTCCCATATGGCAATAGTTATGGCTGGAGTTATAAATACAGCCACAAAAAAAGTCACTTATGTGACCTTTTTTTTGAAGATGGTTCGTTTACGGTGCTTGTTCAAATTGGTGACAAAATCGCACCAAAAATAAATTTATTAATGCCGACCTTACTATCCAAATCGCAAAAACTATGGAGCGACCGCTACATTTGCGGTAAGGAAGGCGGCTGGATACATTACCCGGTGCTAAACGCCACCGAGTTGACGGATGTGATGGAAATGATTAAAGCGAAGAAGCGTGTAATCAAACCCTAGCAATAAATAACCAAAAAAGTCTGATAAAAAAATGCCGGATACTGCTCATGCAGTTATTCGGCATCTTTTTTAATTACTTAATAATTTTCAAAGCGCGGGCAATGAAAATCAACAGACATGCGCCGGCAACGGCTATTACTACGTTGATTACATTGAAGCTAAAGTCTCCGCCGAAATCTCCAAAGCCCAGTAGCGATGCAATAAAACCGCCAACAAAGGAGCCGACAATACCGAGTATAATAGTCCATAATAATGATTTTCTTGCTTTCATTATCAGACCTGCAACCCAGCCCACTACTGCTCCGAAAAGCAACCATAGCAATATTGTAAGTATCATAGCTTACCCTCCCTCCATTAGATAGATGAGCATATTATATGACAAATTTTGGATGGAGTCAATCTACTTATGGGCGGTATAGGAAGCAATTCGGGATGACCAAAAATACTATTGACATACAAGCAAATATCCGTTATTATGCCAAGGAACATATTTAGGAAACATGTTTCCTTGGCTGGAAGCACAATTTGTCACCAAGAAAAGAGGTTTGCAAATAATGACTATTAGAGAAATTGCCAAAATAACAAATGTTTCCATTTCAACGGTATCAAAAATAATCAATAAAAAAGATAGCGGTATTAGCGAAGAAACTCGTGTACGGGTTTTAAAAGCAGTCAAGGAGTATAACTATTCTCCGTATACAAAATTTCAACCCACAACATCGTCGCATCTGTTGGGCATTTCAATTGCGATACATCACGAACAGCTAATGACAAGCATTGTCAAATATGCAAGAGAAGAAGGATACAGCACCATTGTATGTACATCAGCGTCTCAAAAAGACGAAGACAAAAATTTAGCTGTGCTGTGTTCACATCATGTAGACGGGATTATTTGGGACCGTATCGAAAATTCAACCAATAAATTTGACATAGGCAAACAAGCTATACCGCTGCAAATAATAGATGCTTTCAGAGGAGGCAATTTATCTATAGATTATTTTTCTCTGGGGTACGAGGCTGCGTATAAACTAATCGAACAGCACCATCATCAGTTGGGTTGCATAATGAGCAAAAAGGATTTTAAAAATGATTGCTTCCTGGAAGGATTCCGCCGTTGTCTTTTTGACAACCGCATTTCATTCAAGGACGAAATGGCTGTGATATTAGCCCCGGAGGAAGAACTGCCGTGCCATATACTAAACAGTTTTACAGGAATTGTATGTATCAACGATGCATTGGCGACAAAATTAAGCAAGCAAGCTGCATCTCTTAATCTAAAAATACCAAGAGATTTGTCCATAGTATCCCTTGGCAGTTCCGAGAGTATTTCATCTATACAAATTCCTTTTGACGAACTGGGCTACCGCAGTGTCTCCCAATTAGTCAGCCAAATAGAAAACAAGCAAAGTGCAGTGTTTGCACCACCATGCTATAAATTAAACCATACAAATAGCATCGACATTCCCCGCACCATCAGAGATAGAAAAATTATTGTAATAGGCAGCGTAAACATGGATACATTAATACATTTTGACCGTATGCCTCAAATGGGTGAAACCTTGTCGGCAGACAACAGAGCATTAATTCCCGGAGGGAAGGGGCTAAACCAAGCGGTAGCGGCTTCCAAACTTGGGGCAGATACCTATTTGATAGCAAAAATAGGCAAGGATCACGACGGTAGTGTAATGCACGATTACTTAAAACTGCATAATGTCAATACCGAAGGTGTAAAAAGTGATTTTAATAACCCTACCGGAACAGCCTACATCTATATTCGCCCCGATGGCGAAAGCAGCATTGTTGTATACAAGGGTGCTAATCAACACATAAATGTGCGGGATATCGATCGGTTCGAAAACTTATTCAAAAACGCCAGCTTCTGCCTGCTTAATACAGAAACAAATACAAAAGTGGTAGAACATGCTGTTCAAATGGCACAAAAGTACAATGCAAAGGTTATCCTAAAGCCCTGTGCCGTTCCGGAAATAAGCGATTCTTTGCTAAGTAACGTCGATATTTTAATACCCAATGAAATGGAAGCCAATCGCCTGCTTGGTACAAAGTTATCACTTGAAGAAAAAGCAATGTATTTTTTAGATAAAGGTGTAAAAGCTGTAATTATAACCTTAGGACACAGGGGTTGCTATCTGCGGGATGCTAAGCGTTCTAAATATTTTAAAGCCTGCGATGTAACCGTTGTGGATACTACAGGTGCAGCAGATGCTTTTGCTGCTACCTTGGCAGTATATCTTTCAAGAGGACGTTCTATAGAAACTGCAATATCTTACGCCACTTATGCGGCAGGTCTTTCTACCACCAGACAAGGGGTTCCTACTGCGTTGGTAGATCAAAATACATTAGATTTGTATGTACCTGAAGGAAACGGCGGGGCAAGTACCCCGGTTATTAAAAAGGAGGAAACAGAATGAAAAAATTAGTAGTGTTAATGTTGTTGGTTACCGCAATAGCCGTAATGGCGGCTTGTGGTACGGGAGGCGGAGGAACTCCAACAACTCCAACAACTCCAGCAACGCCAGCAACTCAACCCGCAGGACAAGCAGCACAACAAGATGGTGGAGACGCAGAAGTAGTCGGTGGTCGCCACTTAACCATTTCCTACAGACCACTTACACCGGAATGGGCAGAATATCACAGAGTGTTTTACCAAGTACCTCTGCAAGAAGCGTTCCCTAACGATACAATTGAGTTTATTCTAATCCCGGATCGTCAAACACTGCACATACAGGTTGCCGCCGGAGCAGGTCCTAATGTAATGCTTTTGGACGGTGCTACAGATGCCATAGAATTTGCCTCATCCGGGCGTATTCTTGCACTTGACGGCTGGGCGGAACAATATGGCTGGGCCGATATTTTCTATGATTGGGCATATGCTACCAATTACTGGCAAGGACGGCTTTACGGCTTGCCAATCAACTTTGAAGGTATGGGAATTTACTACAACTTGGATGTGCTTGAAATGCTGGGTCATAACGTACCTCAAACCCACGAAGAACTACTGGCACTAATCCATGCCTGTGTAGAAGCCGGTATTATGCCTTTTGCGTTCGGAAATGCAAACGCCCAAGGCGTGGTAGACTGGTTGTATTCGATGTTTCTAACCGCCTATGCAGGGCCTGAAGCTCTAAGAGAAGCGGTACAAGGTACACGTTCATGGAACGACCCGCTTATCAGAGGTTCCATTGAAATGATGGTAGAGTGGTGGCAAAACGGCTGGATAACCAATGGTGCGTCCCAAGCCATTACCATTACCGACGCAAGAACCATGTTTGCCGAAGGACAAGCGGCAATGACAATGGAAGGCTCTTGGCTGGGCGGTCACATGGTACGTACTTTTACCGATACAAACTGGACAGTAGAACCAATGCCTGGATTACGCCCGGGGGTAAGAAACAACGTTGCCCTTGCTACCGGTGGTTCATATGTTATCAACGCCAGTGCTCCTGACCCGGATTTTGCGGCGGAAGTGCTTAATTGGATGTTCACCACTGTAGACAGACATCAAGGGTCAGTTGTAGAAGCCAGCTTCCAACCTTATCCAATCAGAGCTATTGATGCCGGTTTCTTTTACGGCATGGACCCGGGCCTTGCGCATATGTACGACATGCTAATGTCCGCCATGGAAGAAAATCGCGTAGGCTGGTGTGCATGGACATTCTTTGCGGCTCCTGTTCGCGCATTTATGAACGAAAACACCGATGCACTGTTCTTAGGCATTATGACTATCGACGATTTCCTGGCCGAAGTACAAACAATAAGTGATGCTGCGGTTGCTGCCGGAGATATTCCGCCATTTCCTCAGTAAAAGAAGTTAGGTTGCGATTACGGCAGAAATATTTCAACTGGTGACTGTGAGTCACCAGTTGAAATATATTATTTGCCGGGGAGTTTAATGATTGGCTTTGTTTTCATCCGGCACAACGAGTTAAATTAATACTTTCATACATAAAAATTAACGGCAGGTGATGATATGCAGCAGGCAAAAAAAAGGAAGTTTAATATAATACCATATCTATTTGTGCTACCTGCATTTCTTATTCATTTAATCATTGTAGCGATACCTTCTATGAGTACGTTGTACTTGGCTTTTTTTGAATGGAACGGCATAGGAACCCCTACTTGGATAGGTATGCAAAATTTCATTGACATTTTTACCAATGACAGGGTAGTTCGCATCGCCCTTATGAATAACTTGCGCTGGATGGCAATTTTCTTGACTATACCTATTATTTTAGGTTTTGTAGTTGCGGTGCTTATTAGCAAAACGACGTACTTCCAAATTTTGTTTCGTACGGCTTTTTTTATGCCGTTTGTGCTTTCTGCGGCAGTAGTTGCCGCAATTTGGACAGCTTATTTTAACCCGTTTTACGGTATTGGTAATCTTTTTGCTGCTTGGGGCTGGGACAACTTAGCCAGTACGCTGTGGCTTGTTAATCCGGATTTGGCATTGTACTCCATAGCATTTGTAGATAACTGGCGTTGGTGGGGTTTTGTTATGGTAATTTTCCTCGGAGCCATGCAGCAAGTTGACCCTGCTCTTTATGAATCTGCCAGGGTAGACGGTGTCAATCGCTTCCAAGAGGTTCTTTACATTACACTGCCAAGTATTAGACGAACTATAGGTTTTATGCTTATTATGACGGTTATGTGGTCCTTCCTTACATTTGACTATGTATGGGTTATGACACAAGGTGGACCTGCTCATACTACCGAAATTATGTCTACTTGGATATATAAAAATGCGTTTATCAGATACAATGCTGGCTATGCCAACGCCCTGGTTGTAATACAGAGTATAATCTGTATCGGTTTTTACTTTATCCAGCGTTATGTAACCAAAAAGGGGAGGCTTGGAGACGAATGATACTAAAAATAGGAAAAATACTGCCGAGAATTTTAATGTATATATTTCTGTTTGCCTTGCTGGCGTTTTCTACAATACCTCTTTTACAGGTGTTTGTTAACTCGTTCAGAACCAACGCGGATGTTCTCAGACGTCCTTTTGGTCTTCCTGCTCAATGGGTGTTTAATAACTGGCGCGAAACTTGGGTAGTTGGCGACTATGGCACAGCTCTTATGAACAGTTTTATTATCGCATCGGTTGTTATCGTTTTGGTTCTTATTGTGGTTGGGCTTGCCGCCTATGCTATGTCCAAACTGGAGTTTCGTGGGCGGGAATTTTTTATCGGTTATTTCTTTGTGGCAATTGCCTTGCCCGGGTTCTTGTCTATGGTGCCGATTTTTTTCCTGTTTAACAACATCGGGCTGATTAATACCAGAGCTAGTCTTATGATTTTGTATACGGCGTGGCAGATACCATTTAATATGTTATTGTTGCGTACATTTTTAGGTGGAATTCCACGGGAAATAGAAGAAGCCGCCAAAATTGACGGCTGTAGCGAATTGCAAGCTTTTATTCATATAACCGTACCAATAGCCAAGTCTATTTTCATGACTATTGCTATATTGGTATTTGTAAATGTATGGAACGAATTTCTTCTTGCCAACACATTTATTATGTCCGACCATCTCCGGCCTGCATCGACAAGATTTGTCCGTTTTATTGGGGAGTTCTCCAGAGACATGGCACGTATTTATACAGGTGCGGCAATTACCACATTACCGATTATTGTAATGTACTTGCTTTTTAGCCGGCGGTTTATTGAAGGAATGTCCAGCGGAAGTGTGAAAGGATGATTTTGACATGAGAACTATGAAACCGGAATATATCGAAAAAATCTATGCAGGCTGGTTAGCTAAAATTATCGGCATAAGACTGGGTGCCCCTATCGAAGGCTGGACTTATGAGCAGATTAAAAATGTGTACGGAGAGGTACATTCTTACCCCGTGGATTACAAACGTTTTGCGGCAGATGATGACAGCAATGGGCCATTGTTCTTTTTACGGGCACTTGAAGACGGGGACGGGAAATTTGACCTTACACCCCAAGCGGTGGGTGAGGCATTACTCAATTACGCTCCTTTCGAACATGGTTTTTTTTGGTGGGGTGGCTATGGAATTTCTACCGAGCATACAGCATATTTAAACCTGCGTGCTGGAATTCCCGCGCCCCGCAGTGGCAGCATTGAGCAAAACGGCCATACTGTAGCAGAACAAATAGGCGGGCAAATTTTTATCGACTCATGGGGGTTGGTATGCCCGGGTAACCCTGACCTTGCCGCAAAATATGCAAGAATGGCGGCAAGTGTAACCCATGACGGCAACGGTATATACGGCGGCATTTTTGTAGCGGCGTGCATTGCCTACAGCTTTGAAGAAAAAGATTTGCGAAGAATTATTGAAAAAGGACTGACGTATATACCAGAGGATTGCGAATATACCCGGGTAGTGCGGGCAGTAATAAATTTCTATGAAAAAAATCCAGACAATTGGCGTGAATGCTATAAATACATCCATGCAGATTTCGGTTATGATAAGTATCCCGGCAATTGCCATATTATACCTAACAGTGCAGTAATGGTTTTGGCATTACTGTATGGCAACGGTAATTTTGACGACACGCTTAACATGTGTAATATGTGCGGATGGGACACCGATTGCAATGTTGGTAATATTGCAACAATTATGGGGGTAGTATGCGGACTTGAAGGAATTGATTATCTCAAATGGCGTAAGGTTATTAACGATTTTTTAGCGTGTTCGTCAGTTGTGGGAAGCCTTAATATCATGGATATTCCATTTGGAGCCGTTTATATGGCTAAATTGGCGTGGGCTATAGCCGGCGAAGAATTACCCGCACCTTGGAAATCTATTGCAAGTGAAAAAATTGACAGTTGCCATTTCGAATTCCCAGGCTCCACACATGCAATGGAAGTCCGTAAAGAAGGTGCAGGCCCATGCGAAGCTGCTTTAATTAACTCTGCCGAACAGTCCGCAACAGGTAACCGTTCTCTTAAAGTACATGTCATGCCTCTTTTGGGTAAAGAGCGCGTTTATGTTTTTAAAAGAACATATCTATATCCCGAAGACTTTGACAATAACCGCTACGACCCCAGCTTTTCGCCGTTATTGTATCCGGGTCAGATTATCAAAGGCAGCGTCTTTATCCCGGATTTTGGCAAAGACTGCACAGTGCATTTGTATGCCAAAAATGCGACCACAGGTGAAATTCTGCAAAGCGAAGGTTACAGAGCTAAAATGGGAGAATGGATGCATATCTCTTTCCAAATCCCCGCTACTGTAGGCGGCATGATTGACGAAGCAGGTTTTGCTTTTGATATGAACGGTCCAATGGACACACCCGCAAACTTAACTTGTTATATCGACGATTTTTATTTTACAGGGACACCTGATTATACAGTAGATTTTTCTTTGATAAAGGAAGAATATTGGACGTTTCGTCAGCGAGAAATTAGCCAGTTTACTAAATTGAAAGGGCTGTCGTTTTTAGAGGACGGTATGCTTAATTTAGCATGTTCTGACTTTGCTGAAATGTATACAGGACATCATAATTGGACCGATTATGCCGCTGAATTTACAATTAAACCCTGTACAGGCAAGCATCATTTTGTCAATGTGCGTGTCCAAGGTGCAATCCGCTCGTACGCGGCAGGATTTTCGGATGGTAAACTGTGTTTGATGAAAAATAAAAACGGTTACCATGTATTAACGGAAACGGATTTTGCTGTAAGCACCGGGCAAGTTTATAATATTGAGGTAAAAGCTTATGGTAATCACTTAACTGTGTATGTAGACAGTGTAAAATTGCTTGACTACGAAGACACAAATCAGCCATATTTGACAGGCGGCATTGGTCTTTCTGTACAAAAAGGAAGCCGTTGCGCTTATATTGGTATTAAGGTGCAGTAACAGTTATAGGAGTGAGTAGCATGACGCGCATTTTGAACATGGGTTCCATTAATATTGATTATGTATACACAGTTCCGCATTTTGTCCAGGCCGGGGAAACATTGTCGGCAAGCTCTCGCCGCATTTTCCCCGGAGGCAAAGGGATGAACCAATCCATTGCACTTGCTCGTGCAGGTGCAAACGTTGTACATGCAGGTATGGTAGGCAGTGACGGAAACGAGTTGCTTACTGTGTTGCAGGATGCAGGAGTGGATACAAGGCTTGTTTCCCAAAGCGACAGCCCTACGGGACACACGTTTATTCAAATAAACCCGGATGGCCAAAATTGCATATTGCTTTTCTCCGGTGCAAACCAACGGTTGGACGAGGCATTTGTTGACGAGGCTCTTAGTACGTTTTCCAAAGGTGATATCCTTGTTTTGCAAAACGAAGTAAGTTGCATAGACTATGCTATGAAAAAAGCAAAGGCAAAGGGTATGGATATTGCATTTAACCCGTCGCCGTTTGGCCCGGAAATTGCCGGGTATTCCTTAGATTTGGTAGATTTTTGGCTTCTTAATGAAATCGAAGGTCAAGCACTTACAGAAAAAAGCAAACCGCTCGAGATGCTTGATGCTATGGGCAAAATTTACCCAAATGCAACAATTGTTTTAACCTTGGGTGAAGATGGTGTTCTTTGTCTTGAAAAAGGTAGTGTATTACGCCATGGAAGTTATAAAGTGGATGTCATAGATACAACGGCGGCAGGCGATACTTTTACAGGTTATTTTATAAGTTCCGTTGCCGCCGGGACAAACACTGCGGAGGCTCTTAGGCTGGCCTCTGTTGCTGCTTCTATTTCAGTTTCGCGGATTGGGGCAGCGGTTTCTATTCCGCATTGGGATGAGGTTGTTAAAAAGTAATATGGCTATAGTAATACATCGCAGCAAAAAAGCCAGACAGTGATACGAAATATAAATTCACGTCTGGCTTTTTGAGTTGTAATAGACTTTTGCAAGAAGTCTGATATTATCGATGCCTACACAAGAAGCAGATTGCTATGCAAAGAAGCAATCCGTCTCGGTCAAATTGACCTGAAGGAGGTTGTGACACAGGGGCAGGAGGGGTATCCGGTAAGGGTCTGATTGTTGGAGTAGGAAGAATGTCAACCGGGGCAACAACTGTTTCGTTTGCTATTTCAATAGGTGTTTCAAAGCTTTCACCCGCATCAGAGGTAAATTCAACTTCGTTAAAGCCTCTATCATCCTCCATTACCAGTGTAAATTCGATTTCATCAGAGTTCATATTTTCGTCTACAGCGGCGGGGGAATCAATTTCACTAAAGCTAATATCTTCATTTGTGGCAGATGCAAGTTCAATCACACCCGGGATGGATTCGATTTCGCCAAGCGGGAAGTTGCTTAGCTCATCAAAATCACTGATATCTACGGTGTGCGGCATAGCAACCCGTGATGCTACAGTTGCACTACCACAGCGTCCGCGCAAATGGTTCCATGTGATCGGCCCAACAACGCCGTCTGTGGCAAGCCCGTTGGCACGCTGATAATTGACCACAGCGGCACGTGTGAGAGGCCCGAAAACACCGTCGGTAGTAAGCCCGGCGTTGTTAACACGGTTCAAACAGGTTTGAATTTGCTGTACATAGTCGCCTCTGGCACCTTCGCGAATCAAAAACCCGGGATATACAGGCATGGTTTGACTGCCGCCATAGCAAGCCGACGTTAGTGCTCCCCATGTTAGCGGTCCAACAATACCGTCGGGGTTTAGTCCCTTTGAACGCTGGAAATTCATAACGGCATTTTGTGTGAGCGGCCCGAAAATACCGTCTGCGGTGAGTCCGGCGTTGTTTACGGAATTTAAACAACGTTGAATGCGCTGCACATCGTCGCCGCGAGAGCCAACACGAATTAGCTGCCCCGGATACGGCGGAATCCCTCCCGGCGTGGGTGGTGGCCCCGGAGGAAGCGGTGGTACAATGGGTTCGCCGCCGCCGTCGGGCAGGTTAACATTGTCACGAATGCGCCAATACACGCTGTATAACATCCTCCAAGTTAACGGGCCGATTACGCCGTCCGGGTTAAGCCCGAATAACCGTTGGAATTCGCGCACTGCGGCTGCGAGATTAGGCCCAAAGTTAAAGTCCTGCACAACGGTTGGTACACCGTGATAAAATTCCGAAATAAAATTAAGAATATACTGCGCACGCCCGACTAAAGTGCCACGCGCGCCTTGACGGATAATGTCCGTAGGCGGCGTACGTCCGATACCCGCGACAATGCCTTCGCTGGTAAGTTCTCCTAAGCGTTTTACGGCAGAATATGCCCGGGAAATATTCAACCAAGTAGTGCGGTCTACAATACCGTTTGGTGTTACGCTGCTAAGCGACGAAATGCTTTGGAACGCCCGCACGGCGGCTTCCGTCTGCGGCCCGTAGACACCGCTTACGGTGACAGCCGGGATTGTAGGGAAATTTACACGGATACGATTAAGCCAAGCTTGCAATGTACGTATAGACGGGTCGCTCATTCCCGGCCGTAATGTAAAGCCCGGGAAAGATTCTTCCACGCCGCCTATGTTGTCTGTTTCTACAATTTGAACATCGTTTGGATAGAATCGGCGCAAAATCTGCAATGCGTTTAGCCCCTGTTGCGCAAGTGTGACAGTACTCCATTGCCACAGTCCCGGGCAATGTACCCGTCGTCCATCGCAATATTCCGCAAAAAACGGCTCAATAAAGCCTTCGCGGCGGATAAAGCGATTAAAAATACGGTCTACCATTTCATCTATGCTGCGAAAGATTTGTCCGTTTTCCACAAACATTTGGTCAAATTGTGTGCTGTTGGTGATGTCGAAGCGATGACCACGTACGCGATACCACTCTGTAAAAATCCGGTTAAGTGTAAACGAAATGATGCAATAAATATTCGCTTCAAGCGAAGCAGGCGGCCAGGTGGAAAAAATTTCATGGCTGGCGCAGTTTTTGATGTAATAAACAAACGGCACACGTACGTTGCGCGCATTTGGGTTATCCGGACGCCCAAGATGAACAGTTATAAATTCCGGAATAATTACTTCGCTTAATACACTTGGGGTAAAGCCTGGCGGTGGGCCTTCGATATAGCGTTGTTCCGACGGGGCTACTAAATTGTGCGGCGGGGTATAATAATCGCTAACTTGGCCTTCCTCAAGCAGGGGCATCATATCTATGGGGAGGACGCTGGTTTCTGTATCCAAAATTTCTACTCCGTGGATGATGGCTGTGGCAAAGCCCTCTGCTTCTGCTTTTACGTCGCATACGGAGTAGGGGATACCGTTGTAATTTGGGTCGAGGGTTAGCTCTAGGGCGGGTGCTTCCAGCGGGACTGTTTCTGTAGTGCCGTTTTCATCTGTTACCAGCTCGTATAAAATGTTGTCACCATTAAAAATGGTGATTTTTGCGTTTGGCACCGGCAATGCGCCATATGCAGTGTTTGTTACAACTTGTAAAAAGCCTGTTCCCATTCATGTCCTCCTTCATGGCAAAAAAATGAAGCGTAGGGGCTTAATAGACTTCCTCGGAAACTCGTTCAAGCGTGCGAAAATACTCCCCGATTCCGAAATATTTTCGCACGCTTCCGACAGTTTCCGAAGAAGTCTAATGTTCTTACCGAGTTTGATATCGGTAAGACAACATTAAAACCCCCCGCTTCATATAATATGCGGGGACAAGAAAACAGGTTACCTTAACGTGAACTTCCCGGTGTTGTAACCGCCGCAATAATGCGCTCGTACAACACACTTGCGTCGCTACGCCAGTTTGCCAAAATCAACTTAACCTGTTCGCGGGTATCGACGGAAATAGACAGTTCTATAAGAGCGCGCTTATCTTCATAAATGCCGCATTTTACTTGGAAATCGTTGTTTTCGGCATCCGGAAAATAATTTGCTGAAATTTCATAATCTCTCTTAATTTCTCCGCGCTTATCCTCAACATATTGATTTATTAAGCTGCGAACAGTACGGGGAATATGATTCTCGAAATATTCTAAGCTGGTAAGCCCTTTGTTTGTTATTGTGTAGCGGGTAGATTTGACATCCAGCGCGTTTTCTTGGGTTGCCTCCAGCAGATTTTGGTCAAGCATATCTGCCAACACCTGCCCCAAAGTAAGATGGTTCATAAAATCCTTGGTGATAACAAAATCTGTAACCTGTGCGTTAGACATGGATAATTCCATGCGGTTTATTAAGTAAAGAATCAACAATTTGTTTTCTACATCTTTGTACTCCAGTGATATTGGCACAATGTACACTTCCTTTTAGGATAATTCGTTGTATATGCTTTCTGTCTCGGCGGTCATTTTTGCCGCAGTAAATTGTTTGTAGCGCGCAGCTGCGCCTTCGGACAACTGCTTATACATTTTCGGGTCGTCTTTTAATCTTGTTATTGCGTCGTCCAGCACTTCCGGGTCATGTGGGGGTATAACCAACCCGCTTATGCCGTTTTCTATTACATAAGGCGCGCGCTCCGTTACAATGGCAGGCCTGCCAACGCTAAGGCCTGCCAACAGCGGCAGCGATACAGTTTCCGGCATATAGGACACGTCCATTTGCGCATTGGCCATTGCCAGCAGTTCGTCCAAGTCGGAAAGGGGACTTATCATACGTACATTTGCCAAGCGTTCTTTATTTATGCGATTTTTCAAGTGGGCTTCGTATTCTCCGGTACCTACAATAAGAATGCATACATTAAACGGCAGCTCCCGCGCGGTGTCAAGCACATAGTTATGATTTTCTTCAGAAAGCGGTGCGATGTACGTCACGACAAAGGCATTTTGCGGAACATTGTATTTTCTGCGAAAGTTTAGTGACTGTTCGGCAGAGTACTTCCATGCAGGTGAAACACCGTCGTATACGAGGCTTATTTTTCTCTCGGATACTCCGGCCTTTTGCAATACATTTTTGACGGATGGCGAAACGGCAATTATTCTGTCGCAAAACATGCGGTGCCGCATCTTGCGCGTAACGGGAGAACTTGGAGTGTGTACAATTTTGCAACGGCCGTAAAGGCGTGCCGCAATACGGCCGGAAAGGGTGCCGTGGGTATGCACAATGTCCGGCTTTAGTTCTTTTATTTTACGGCGAATGGCCCACATGGACAGAGGCAGCTCATGATACTTCACACCTCTTTGCTTTAGAAGCGGGGTAAGGGATGAGCCTTTGTGAAGTATCACTTCTATGTCGAATTCCTCGCTTTTATTATCCGCCAAAGTTAGAATGCGATGCCGCGTGTCGTCGGCCTGGCTATCTGCAATGTGTAAAACTTTTGTCATAGCTTATTCCATGCCTCCTTCGTCGGTATCACAAATTTCCCCGGCCTAATCTTGAATTTCGTAAGAGCCTTTAATCATTATCCAGCCTTCTGTGACGAAGTGCATACCACGCCCGTCCGAGCGTGGTACAAGCAGTAAATTGTTTGTGGGAATGCGAGTACCATGAGTTACGTCTGTGCCGGCGGTTACATTAACCATACCGTCCGGACCCGAAACAGCAGTCGCGTGGCCGCTGCGCAGAATCATTTCTACACCAGCGTCGGCAACAAGGGTGCGTCCCGCGGGGATATTGATTATCTCGAACGGCACAACCGCGCCTGCTTCACCTGCCGCTGCGGTGCGAAGCATATCTCCATAAACGTTTTCAAAATACGCCATAACCTCTGCAAAAAGTAAATCCCGCTCGGAAAGGGTAAAGGTGCCGCCCGTACCCACTGTTGCGTTGGATAACATATTACGTAGTTGGGTTACTTCCTGACTAAGTTGGGCAATGCGGTCGTCTACATAGCGACGTGTCACCAACGGGTCGTTGGCGTCACCAGGTTGGGCAATTACCGGTACCAGATGGGTTACTGCCAGTAAAGCAATCAAAATTGTCAAAACCAATAGTGAGATTACGTTTTTTCGGTTTTTCATATGAGTCCT
>Ga0123355_10002817_pt1 | contig 24691 bp, 23 predicted proteins | sample TergutEmb28metaG_3_FD_89872 | JGI IMG/M metagenome (GOLD analysis project Ga0123355, IMG submission 89872) | Embiratermes neotenicus P1 segment gut microbial communities from Petit-Saut dam, French Guiana - Emb289 P1 | ecosystem: Host-associated > Arthropoda: Insects > Digestive system > Gut ...
CATGAAAAAAGCCTTGAAAACGTAGTGTTTTCAAGGCTTCCGGGATGGAGACGAGGGGAGTCGAACCCCTGACCTCTTGAATGCCATTCAAGCGCGCTCCCAACTGCGCCACGCCCCCGGATTTTCCAATTATGGATATTTATTGCTTTTTGTGGAATGCCATTCACTCGGAGGAAGAATGCCATTCATTTGGGTGTAAATTTTCGGGGTGCTTACCGACCAGCTCGTCCTCCCAACTGCGCTACGCCCCCAGATTTTCCAATTATGGATATTTATTGCTTTTTGTGGAATGCCATTCACTCGGAGGAAGAATGCCATTCATTTGGGTGTAAACTTTCGGGGTGCTAACCGACCAGCTCGTCCTCCCAACTGCGCCACGCCCCCCATGTTCTCCCAAGGGGAGATATATGAAAAAAATTTCGTTGCCGTTTATGACGAAGACAATTTTGGGATGTCTACCAAATTAGCTCGTCCTCCCAGCTGCGTCAATACCCTCCTACGGTATTAATATACATTAACCACGAAGCCCACACAAGCACCAGCCTCAACAGAAAGTAATATAGCACATATTGACTAGAATTTGCAAGAGTTTTGTGAACATATGCGTAATCAAGTGTAATTATGCATCTCACACAGGTATACACACACCTATTGACAACTCAAAACACATAATATATCCTACAGACGATTCGTATAACTCAATACGTTCAGCCCAATGCGGCTAATGTCGCCGTCATAGCCGCAAGCCCGCATAAACTGGGGTTTTTCCATTTTGGGGAAAAGCAGTCCCGCAAATTTTGACAACTTTGTCAACTGCGGTACTTTCACGGTTACTTTGGCTTAAATCCAGCATAAACACCGTTGCTACGGGGCGGTTTTCAGGGGGATTGATTATAGAATGAAGGAGGCAACACAGTGGAAAACTTCTTCAAGATACGTGCCGACAAGCAGGAGCATATTATCAATGCGGCAATTAAAGTCTTTGGGAGGCAAGGGTACAAAAAAGCGTCTGTTGCGGACATTGCTCAGGAGGCAGGTATTACCAAGGGCATGATAACGTATTATTTTGGCAGCAAGCGGACGCTGTACGTGTACCTGCTGGATGCCTGCAAGGCTACCTTGGTTCAATCGCTGGATGGGCGGCTTACGCCAGAGATTACGGACTTTTTCGAGCGGATTAAGATTTTTATGGACATTCAATTATCTGCTATCAAGGCGTTTCCGGCGATTGTTAGCTTTATGACAAGCCTATTTAAGGAAAATGACCCGGAAGTGGTGGACGAAATTGAAAAGGCCTTTGACTCAGAATTTGCGGAAATTAATCAAATGTTACTCGCAGGCTCAGATATGACAAAATTTAAAGATGGTGTGGATACAGCGCGCATCTGCCAACTGGTACTTTGGTCGGTTGGCGGGTTTATGGAAGCATTGTATGAAACCACTCAAAAGGGCGACATTGACAAAGCCGCTGCAGATTTTAATGGATGTATGGATATTATGCGAGAAGCGTTTTATTGATATTAGGGCGTGTTCCCACTACCGCCAACAGCCATCTTTTGGTCAATTAAAACCTATCCAATCATTGCGGTCTTTTGCCGCAACTCTGCTATTCAAGGAGGAACCAGAACTACATGATTAAATTATTTACACAAGCAAAACCTGGTGCAATAAAAATAATCTTTCTTATTATTTTCCTGGCATTGCAAACCATTGGCACACTGTACTTGCCACGGCTTACTGCCAACATTATTAATAATGGCGTAGTGATGCAAGATACAGACTATGTATGGCGTACAGGCTCAATTATGCTTGGGGTTGCGGTGCTTACAGGGGTTGCGGCAATTCTTGGCACATATTTTTCGGCGTGGATTGCAACTTTGTTTGCCCGCAACACAAGGGTGCGGCTTTTTGATCAGACCCAGATGCTTTCGTATCAAGATTTTAGGCATTTTTCAACATCGTCACTGATTACACGGGTAACAAACGATGTAGAGCAGTTGCAATCTACCCTTACTATGGCGTTTCAGATGCTGCTTCCGGCACCTTTTGTTGTGGTGATTGCGTTGCTGCTTTCTATTCGAATTGATATCCAAATGGGGATTATTTTTATAATTGCTGCTGTAAGTATGACAATTATTTTTGCACTGATGGCGCGTTGGCTGCTGCCTTTATTTGCTGTTGTGCAAAAAAGCCTGGATAAGGTCAATGAGAAGGTCGCCCAGTATATTACCGGGATACGGGTTGTGCGTGCCTTTAACCGCACAAAACTTGAACGGCAGCGGATGGATGCTTCATTCGAGGCATTTGCAAAGCAAAACATAAGAATAAACCGGACTTTTGCAGTGCTGATGCCCCTTGTTATGTTTATCATGAGCATTGTAAATATCGCCGTTGTGTGGGTTGGCGGCCTTCGCATAGAGTCTGGCAACCTTCTTATCGGGGATATTACTGCCTTACTGGAATATGGAATGAACATGCTTATGTATCTTGTAATGGCGGTGTTTACCATTGTCAACATCCCCCGCGCAAAAGTATGCGCGGCCCGCATCCGCGAGGTGCTGGAATATCGTGCAGAGATAACCGATGGGAAATCAAACTTCGAAACGGCGACTATACAGCCAAGCCTTGTGTTCCAAAACGTGGACTTTAGGTACTTAGACGCGGAAAACCCCGTACTTCACAACTTATCTTTCGAATGCAAGGCCGGGACAACAACAGCAATAATCGGTGGAACAGGCTCTGGCAAAAGCACCATTACACGGCTTATTCCCCGCCTTTTGGATGTTTCATCCGGCAGTATCTTGCTAAACGGTGTGGATATAAAGTCCGTACCTCAGCGAGATTTACGGGATAAAATAGGCTTTGTGCCACAGCGCGCGTTTTTATTTAGCGGTACCGTTTCCGATAATCTACGCCATGGCAAACAAGATGCCACTCTGGAAGACATGCGGCACGCGGCGGACATTGCACAGGCAAGAGACTTCATTGAAGCACTTGACGAAAAATTTGAAGCAAGCGTAGTGCAAGGCGGCAGAAACTTCTCCGGCGGCCAGCGACAGCGGCTTGCAATTGCCAGGATGCTTATAAAAAAGCCCGATGTCTATATCTTTGACGACAGCTTTTCGGCACTTGATTTTAAAACCGACGCGACACTTAGGGCAGCTCTTAAAGGCGAAACCGGAGATTCCATTGTAATCACCGTTGCCCAGCGCATTACCACAATAATAGACGCAGACCAGATTCTTGTTATAGACGAAGGAAAAATAGTAGGCCGCGGCACCCATAGCCAGCTACTTGAAACCTGCAATGTCTATCAAGAAATTGCAAAGTCACAGCTAAGCGAAGATGAAATTCCAGTAAAAGGGATTGGAGGTGCAAAGGCATGAGTGTCGAAAACACAAACTACGAAAACACAAGCTACGACGTAATGGGCGAAGAGACCATGTCCACAGCCAAGGCCAAGGACAGCCGCAAAACCGCAAAGCGTCTAATACAGGCATTAAGCCCGCAAAAATGGCGGCTTGCCCGTGCGTTCGCCTTTGCAATTGCCGCCGTTGGGCTTAGTCTTTGGGCACCGAATGTCTTTGCCGATGCGATAAATATCATTTTTGACGGGTTTATGCCATCGTTATTTGGCGGCGCAATTGCCATAGATTTTTCCCACCTTGCCGAGACGGTAATCTTACTTGCGATTATCTATACCGTAAGTTCCTTGCTTAGCTACATGCAGGAATGGACAATGGCGGATGTTTCACAGGTGCTTGTTTTATCCCTACGGGAAAAGCTAAGCCGCAAGCTGACAAAGGTGCCTCTTCAGTTTTACGACAGCCATAAAAAAGGCGAAATATTAAGCCGCGTAACCAACGACCTAGAGCGCGTCAATGAAATAATGCGGGATGCAATCATGCGGCTATTTACATCATTTTTAACCATCATAGGCGCGGTTGTTTTGATGTTTAGAATCAATTGGATAATGACCTTAATCGCAATTGGCGCGATATTTGTCGGGCTTATTATTACCGCAATCGTAAGCATCAAAAGCAATACCTACTTCACCAACCGGCAGCGTAGCGTTGGGGTATTTAATGCCCGCATAGAGGAAAACTTCTCCGGCCAGGTAGAAATCAAGACCCATAACCTTGAAGATGACCAGCGAGAAAAGACCCACAATGCCGCGGACGACCTATACCGGGACGACCGTAAAGCCCAGTTCATAATGTTTGCAATAATGCCAATTATTCGGCTGTTTAACCAGATTGGATATGTAATAATCGCCGGTGTAGGCGCACTGTTTGTAATCCAAGGGCGCGTAAACATCGGGCAAATTCTAAGCTTTTTCCAATATGTGCAAATGTCTCAAGAGCCCCTTACAGAGGCGGCCTATGTAGTAAACTCTCTGCAATCGGCAATTGCGTCGGCAGAGCGTGTCTTTGAGTTTATCGACGAAGAGGAAGAAGTGCCGGATGGCGAAGACTGTGAAACCCTAGAAAACCCACGGGGCAATATTTCCTTCGAGAATGTCCAGTTTGGATACAGCGAAAACCTACTAATGAACGGGGTAAACTTTAATATAAAAGCCGGACAAAAGGTGGCAATAGTAGGCCCAACAGGTGCAGGCAAGACAACTTTAGTTAACCTATTGATGCGCTTCTATGAAGTGCGCGGCGGCGCGATAAAAATTGACGGGATAGACACCCGCAGCCTTGGCCGAGAGTACCTGCGCTCACTCTTTGGGATGGTGCTGCAAGATTCTTGGATTTTCGACGGCACAATCACCGAGAACATCGCATACGGCTGGCAAAAAGAAGCCCAGCCAACAAAACAAGAAATTATAAACGCCGCAAAAATGGCACGCGCAGACCATATAATCCGTACCCTACCACAAGGCTATGACACAGTCATGAGCGACGAAACCGCAAGCCTCTCCCACGGCGAAAAGCAACTGCTATGTATTGCCCGGGCCATACTTGCAGACCCGTACTTCCTGCTGCTTGACGAGGCAACATCCAGTGTAGACACCCGCACAGAGGTGCATATCCAAAAGGCAATGGAGACCCTAATGAAGGGGCGCACCAGTTTTATCGTTGCCCATCGCCTTTCCACTATTAAAAATGCCGATATGATTTTAGTCATGGACAAGGGGGATATTGTCGAAACCGGCACACATGACGAACTGCTTGCGCGCGGCGGAATGTACTTTGAGATATATAATAGTCAGTTTGCGGATGCAACATAAACTATTGATTCTTACCGCCTCGTATAACAGCCCATACAAACCGCGGGATGTCCAGCACCCGCTTCCAGCGGCTTGGCTGTTTGCCGCTTTTACCCCCAGGCTGGCGTAATAGCCGATACAGCCACTCCAACCCAATCTTGCGGAAAAAGCTCGGTGCAAGATTTGCCTTCCCGGCCATTATATCCATTGTGCCGCCAAGGCATAGGGTCAGCTTCGCCTGTACCGCGCGGTGGGTTGTTGCCCATATTTCCGCCCTTGGCATACCGGTGCAAACCAGTAAGATATCCGGCTTTAGGTAATTTATCTCTTCGATGATTTGTGGCACCTGGTCTGGGGTAAAAAAGCCATGATGGTGCCCCAGCACCGATAGGGTAGGGAAGCGGTTTTCCATATTAGCGGCGGCCTGTTCACTTATTCCAGGTTCGCCGCCAAGGAAATATGCCGTATGGTTGCGGCCTTTGGCATTAAGCCTCTCCAGCAGCGCGAAAATTGTGTCCACCCCCCGGACTCTTTCCGGCAGCGGGTCGCGTATATACCTGGACGCAAGCACAATCCCTGTGCCGTCCGCAAGCCGCAGGTCTGCGTCAACGAGTGCCTTCATAAAGGCCGGGTTGCGTCTTGCCTGCATTACGCCTTCTGGGTTAGGGGTAACAATAATGTGATTTTTATCTTCGTCCAAGTAGGACTCAAGCAGGTCTAGGGCGGCGTCTACCGTAAGCGAATGAAACTCCACGCCAAGTATGTCCACTGTTTTGAGACTGCTTGGATTGTTTATATTTTGTGTTTTCATGCCAAGAGATTACCACAAGTCTTGTAAAATTTCGATATAGTATTAGAATGAACAGACCACAGGCCTTGAAAGGAATCTTTGCGTATGCCCGGAAAGCTATACATTGTAGCAACCCCAATCGGAAACCTATCAGACATGACCCCACGGGGGGTGCAGGTCTTATCCGACGCGGACATGATTGCAGCCGAAGACACCAGGCATAGCCGCGGTTTATTATCTCATTTTGGGATACGCACACCCTCCTTCTCTTATCATAAGTTTAATGAAGAGAAACGGGGGGATTTTTTTATTGACGCGTTGCTTGACGGCAAGGATCTCGCGCTTATATCCGACGCCGGAACCCCCTGTATCTCTGACCCAGGCCATAAACTGGTATCTCAGGCGGCGGCAGCCGGGGTTGAGGTTATTGCGGTATGTGGCGCAAATGCCGTGGCGGCAGCAGTTTCGGTATCAGGCTTCGATGTCTCAAACTTTGTTTTTCTAGGCTTTTTGCCGCGTAGCGCGAAGGAGCAGGCAGCAGTTTTTATGGCGGAAACGGGAACCAGCCGCCCACTGGTCTTCTATGAATCGCCGCTGCGTATTGCCAAGACCATAGACTGGCTTGACAAAACCTACCCGGCGGCGGATATCTGTCTATGTAACGACCTAACAAAAAAATTTGAGCGCATTTACCGCGGCACCCCGGCCGAGGTATTAATACAACTTTCCGAAAACCCAAGTGCGCATAAAGGCGAATATACATGTGTTGCAAGGCTAAACCCGGCCACAAAAGATACAGCAGAAGGGACATCCGACGAGGTGCATAATGATATATCCTTGGCCGAGAACATATCTATTGAAGCGCGCCTTGTGGATATTATAATAAAGCAAGGCTGTACCCTAAAAGATGCCGCAAACCTATTGCATCAGCAACTTAATGATATGACACAAATAAAAAGCCAGCAATCACATGCCCAATGCCAAGCAAGGCCAAACAAAAAAGCAATCTACGCGGCAACGTTACGATTAAAAGAACTATTTACATGATAATCAATAAGCAACCCCAAAGGAGCCACCCCATGAAAGAACTAACCCTACCTCACGGCACAGTACCTCTTCCGGCATTTTTCCCAGACGCAACCCGAGGCGTAGTGCGCACAGTTGACAGCACAGACCTTACAAACTGTGGGGTACAAGGCCTAGTAATGAACACCTATCACCTAATGACAAAGCCAGGTGCCGCCACAATAAAAAGCCAAGGCGGGCTTAATATCTTCACAGGATGGAAAAAACCAATAATAACAGACTCCGGTGGGTTTCAAGTTTTTTCGCTAATAAGAGAAAACTCCGCACTTGGCGAAATCAGACCAAACGAGATAATCTTCCGCCGAGACGGAAAAAAAACAAATCTCTCACCAGAAAAATGCATTCAATCACAACTGGCCTACGGCTCAGACGTCCTAATGGCACTGGACTACTGCACACACCCAAGCGACCCATACGAAACTCAAGCAAAGGCCGTGGATGTAACAATCCGCTGGGGTAAGCAGTGTATGGATACGTTTAACCAAAATATATCCCCAAAGCAAAAGCGCAACAGCAAGCCTGCAATCTCCCCCAGTAACGCAGCCTCTCTCCGTAACGCGATCTCTCCCAATAACTCAGCCTCCCTCAGTAACACAATCTCTCCCAATAACGCAGCCCCAGCCTCCCTCAGTGACGTAACCGCCCCAAATAACCATGGATGCAATGACGCAAATAAAGCCCCGCAACTATTCGGCATAATCCAAGGCGGCAATGAAAAAAGCCTCCGCAAAGAATGTGCCGATGCCTTACTGCAAATGGGCTACACCGGTTTCGGCTTCGGCGGCTGGCCTCTTACAGATGACGGCAAACTAACAGTAGAAATCTTAGCCTATACAGCAGAACTTATCCCAAACAATATGGTCAAGTACGCCATGGGCATAGGAAAGCCGGAAAACATAGTAGCCTGCGTAAAAATGGGCTATAACCTCTTCGACTGCGTAATCCCAACCCGTGAGGCAAGGCATAACAGGCTATATGTGTTCAACGAAGATTTCGAAACCAAGGCCAACATAGACCTAAACCAAAACTTTTACCAATACATGTACCCACTAGACGATACCTATCACCGAGACCCAAGACCCATTTCCCCCTTATGCGACTGTCACGCCTGCACAAACTACTCAAGGGCATATCTGAGGCATTTGCTAAGCATAGGAGATAGCCTTGGCAGCCGCCTAGCCACCATTCACAATCTACGGTTTTTTACTATGCTAATGGAACTTTTGCAGCCACAACCCTAGCACGCCAGCTAAAAAAGTGTTTAATATGGAGATAAGTGTGAAACATCCGCAAAGCGGATTTCATTGAGCAGAATCGCAAAGCGATTGTGCGAATCATACCAACAATTTGAGCCGCCGACGAAGGAGGCATGAATTAAAAAATGACAAAAAAATACACCGGGGTATACCCGCCGCTGATTGAGCGTTTTTTTGAGGAAGAAAACCAGAAAACTAGGAACACAGACAGAAAGCAGGACGACAAAACCAATGACAAAGCTAAAATCAAACTTAAACCCAATCACACTGACAAGAAAAATAACGCTGATATTGCCAAGGTAGTAAAAACAAAGCTGCACCAAGCCTATGGCGCATACACTCAAGACAATGCCCATAAAAAAGCCGCAAAGCTACTTGATACACTTGAAGATGCGACCACCACGAAAGCCCTACTATCCCTGCACGCATCAACCAAAGAGCGACTGCCCCACTACCAAGAGTTTTACGAGTTTATCCTAAAACACACCGGCAAACTGGAATCCATACTTGACATAGGCTGCGGCTATAATCCATTTTCACTACCGCTTATCCCGACCAACATAAAAACCTACTACGCTTACGACATAGACACCCGTGTAGCAGACCTACTAAACCGCTTCTTTACCCACCAAGGCCTTCCACCCCTTGCAAGATGCGAAGACCTAGCCGTCCATATACCTAAAGAAACCGCCGACATAGCCCTAATGTGTAAGCTCCTGCCCGTACTGGAAGCACAAACCCCCGGCAGCGGCTATAAGCTTGCCAGGGGTCTAAATGTAAAATACTTGCTAATAACCTACCCCCTAAAAAGCCTTGGCGGCCGGGAAAAAGGCATGATACGCAACTACACTGCCGCATTCGAAAGTGCGCTGGCAGATGGTCAGCTTGGAAGGTTTTCGCTTATCGCTAAGCAGCAGATAGGGGCCGAGATGCTGTATTTGTTGGGCAGTTGATAGGATGCAAAGCACTAACAGTCATCAGTCCGCGCTCATTTCCATATTAATTGGTTTAACTCAAAATTTATGTTTAATGCCAGCACGCTTTAGTATTCCATTAGCGGTGTGACGGGATTTAATCTTACCGTCGACAGTAATAGGTTTATTGGTAATAGGACTAAACCATGTGTCGTGGTCACCTTTACCATGACGCTTCAAGTAGCAGCCATTTTCAAGTAGCAGTTTGCGGACTTTCTTTTCATATTCAGCCACTTAAAGCCAACCTCTCCGTCCTTAACATGCCATAATTAAGAGAAATACTGTCGCATAGTATCCCTTCAATATCCAATAACTCTGGAACAGCTTTGCGTACACGCTCTACAAGGGCATCTAGGGAACTATCCTCAAGTATTAAGCCGTATACATCATCACTTGTTGCTATCCATACACAAGCTTCATCGTCCCATGTGAAAGTAATTTTATAGTCATTCATCGAATCACCTCGCGTTCTTGCTTCATTATCTCCATATAATCTTATACTACACGTGGGTAGCCATAGTGTCAAAGCGCAATAGGTTTAGCCGGCATCTATACCCACCAAGGAATTGCCACCGCTTGCTAAATGCGAAGACCTAGCCGTACACGTGCCTCATGAAGCCGCTAATATAGCCCTAATGTGAAAACTTCTGCTTGCGCTATAAGCACAACCCCCCGGCGAGCGGCTATAAGCTTGCCAGGGGGGCTAAATGTAAATATCTGCTAGTAACCTACGCCCTAAAGCCATGGTGGACGGGAAAATCATAATAATTGTCTATATTATTCGAGATAGGTTATAAGAGCATATGAAACTGGGCGGCCTCCATCAAATGCAATTTCTATTCTTAATTGTGTAATGCCTTCCACAAAAATTGAAACAGGTCTTGGCATATCTGTGGCGTTTACAGCAATTGATTCCAGCAGTTGTCCATCACCTAAAAACCTTATGGTTGCATTAAACATATTCTCGCCATCCATGCGTCCAATATATCCTGTCAACATTCTAAATTGACCATTTAAGTTGTGGAGTGTAAATCCATGTGCGCCCGTGGAACTTGTGCCACCTCGACCTAAGACCAACGCATTATTATATATTTCTCCCCCCATGACAACCGAGTCCTGCGCTACGGCTGTGAAATTTCTAGTGCCTGTCGTGCCACCAAAATCGAAGTGTGGTGCAGCTTGTGTCAATGGTGTTCTCACTCCAGCATGTCTATTGCCTAGATATGCAGTATTTGTACCTGGATCAAAGTCTACAGGCAACCCCAGTAAATCGGCCATTGCTCTAAGAGGCAAGAATGTTCTGCCTCCCATTACAAACGGCTGGCTATCATCATCAAACTGTATGAGTTGACCATTGAAATTGACTCTTATACCATAAGTAATCTGCCTTGTTTCGGTTCGAGTGTTGGCCATTACAATTACACTGGAAGACAATGCCGCACATAGGATAAAACCAATAACTATACCTTTAATTCTTTCCTTGTTCATAGAGTCCCTCCTTTATTATAAGATAATGCACAAACAGGTTTAGTTTTAAGAATAAGGATTTAAGTGCGGTATAGATTTATGACAATCTGCGCTTAAATACCCAATGGTTTAATCGACTTGCAGGTTGTCCACCACCACCTGTAGTTGTGCTTGAAATAACAAGTTCCCAACCTTCCGCCCCAAGCGATTTGCTTCTTCAATCATATTTGCAATGCCATCACCAAGAATATAAGTATATTCCCAATGTGCTGACGAATTGCTAGATAAACTTGGGGAGTTGCCAGGGTATCCTGGACTAATTTGAGGCGTATTGTTTGCTTCTTGCAAAGACGATAACTCATCCTGCAGCCTGTCGAGTTCCGCTTGCATGTATGATATTTCGTTCTGCAAAGTTATGTTGTCATCCTCAGTTGCACATCCTGATAAAGCAGTCATCATTAAAAACAGTAACACAGCTATAGACATGCAACCCTTTGCTCTCATTTGTGTAAAGCACTCTCGTATTTCTTTCATTGATTTCATACCCTCCTTTTGGGTGTTGACATGGGCGTTTATAGAAAAGTCTACTTTTTTGTAAATGTACTATTTTGCATCAGAAGAGCAAATACGTCTAATTTTATGGTTGCATTTTGCGGATTTACTGGTATAATTTCTACAAAATATGGCAATTTGGCGCGTTTATATTAGCTACAAAAAAGTAGGCATTTTTATAGTTATGCTAAAAGTTTGCCGCAAATTAAAGTGTCAGTATCAGCTTCATGTAATGGCGAAATATGGGCATATTGTCCTAAGCAAACAAATAAACTCATTCTATTCTATGTAATGCAGAGTCAGGCCAGGAAATCCCCAGGCGGTACATGCACAGCCGTAATCTCTCTGCACTGATCATGAGCTGTAAACACATACATACGCGAAGATATTCCCACCTGCCGCAGTCCCTATTGCATTGGCAATACCAAAGACAACAGCAATAGCGTGTACAACATCGGTGCAAACACATTCGCGTGGTAGCGTCGCCTTTGGTTTTGCTGATTTTGGTAAAAGCTTTTACACCGGTTTTGATGATTGTAATAAATGCTTTCAAACAGCATAAACCGGGGTTTTACTAGTTTTGACAAAGGTTTATTCAATTTGGAGAAAGCCGCTCGACCCGCAAAAATTGGGGTTTTTCCATTTTGGGGAAGATAAGGCGACAAAACGCATTCCGTATATAAACCGGCTAAACATACAAAAACCCCTAAAGCAGCGAACAAGCAACTTCAAAGGCTTTATATGATCAGAATATTCACATCATAGTAATCGGAGTGATAGCGATTTCGTTTAAAATTGGGCTTTGTCTGTTGGTGAGCGCACTCACTGCTGCGCGTTTTGTCTCGTGCTCAGCCATTTCATATCGAAGTGCCTATATCGCTACATAAAGTATAAGCATAGAATCTATAAACGCAGCTTCATACATAACACGAGACCCTAACATCAATATCACCAACCATGATGCACAGCCGGTGAGGCAATACAAAGGGGCAAAAAATCATACCCAAGGGCTTTAAAGTGCTTAATCACCCCAGGCAAATACTGAACGGTAATTTTTTCAGTATCATGCATAAGCACAATAATAATATCACCGACATCCTCACTGCCAGACTTGATTTTATCAAGTGCAACAGAGGCGGTTTTCACGCCCATCTTGTCCCGGCTATCGCAATTCCAGTCAAAGAACTGGAACCCTCGGCTTGCTATCTCATCTTTAAGCTGTGGCATGATGGTCTTCGCATTGCTCTTTTTTGTGCTGCTCCCCCCAGGGAAGCGCATAATATCCGTGCGCACCCCAGTCTGTTCAAATACGATATCACCGATTTTCTCAAAATCAGCAAAAAAAGCATCCATAGAACTATAAATCTGGCCAAAATCATGACTATAGCTATGCAAGCCGATTGCATGACCCTGTGCCACTATATCGCCCATTACATGGGTATGTTGGGTATTGCCCACAACAAAAAATGTTGCAAGCACATCATGTTCTTTTAAAATCCGCAACACTTCCGGTGTATACTTTGTAGGCCCGTCGTCAAAGGTAAGATATACAACTTTGGGGTTAGTATGGGGCGTGTACCCATCCGGGAAAACAGTAGTATACACATAAGCCTCATCTTCGATGTTCGTTTTAGCTACCATAACGTCATGCCCTGCCATAAGAAGTCCGCAAAGCATAAGTATTGTCATACATATTAGTTTTTTCCCATAAGCAATTTTTTTCACACAAATACCTCCAATACCCCTATAGTATTTGATGAAATGTGCAAAATTATGTTTAATAATGAATTCACATAAAGCACGCTACTTTTCAAAATAGGTTCTTTGTATAACTTAATGTGTCATATCTGGCTGTTTGTGCGAACAGGCGCGCTGTTTTGCAGGAGTATTGCAAAGAGGTTGTTTACGCATATGCTTCTTTACAATGATTATCCCCAAATTATCCCCAAAAGGGATATTAAACAGGAAAATGGCAAAGAAAAAACCTTGGAAAGGTTGATTTTCCAAGGTTTCTTGATGTCTGAATTTTGCCCGAGAAGGGACTTGAACCCCCACGCCGTTGCCGGCAGTGGATTTTGAATCTGTGTGTCCATGCAATACTTAACATTGTACAGAAACGGTGAACGCTGTATAAAGCTAGTGATTATGCGGGTTTCAAGGCTTAAATACAAGTAAAATTAATTTTCCGTTGCTTATCCCGTAACGGATTTGAATGTGGTTTTGTTAGACAGATGTTAGACAACATAATTGTGTATTTGTGGTTTGTTACATTATGGTATATAATGGTGGCAATTAATAATTTGTGTTCTTAGTGTGCAGATTGCTGAGTTGTATTTATGGATATAAATCTGAAGGAAGGTTACATATGAGAGTTGAAGTAACGAATGATATTATCCAATGGGTTAAAAAATTACCCTATTGGAAGAAATATTTGGCGGCTGTTATTTTAAGTGGAAACGATGTATCTGTAGAAGAACAAGAAAAAGCGTACCAATATTTTAAAGAAGATAATAATTTGTTAGCATTACCCAACCATAACAGGGTAGATATTATCTGCAATACAAGCTATGACAAGTCTAGCACTATCGGAAATATTTGCTTTGAGGGTGTTGGTGATGTTGTTGGCATAAATGCATTAAAATCCGATGAAAAACTTTCTATTGGTACTCAACTATCTATTATTTATGGGGAAAATGGTGCAGGAAAAACGGGCTATGCTCGGCTTTTTAATAATGCATTTAAATCTAAAGGTGATAAATCACTACTTCCCAACATATATGCAAACGGTGATGTACCTCAAGCTGCTAATTTTTTCTTTAATGTTGCAGGTACGCATGTTGTATTAAGATATCCAGATGAAAAGGACAATATAATTTTTGATAAAATATGTGTGTTTGATGCAAAAAGTGCGTCTGATAATTTAGCAAGTGAATCTGAAGTTGATTTTGTGCCTAATGAGTTCATTTTTTTTGAGAGGTTTATGAATGCAGTAATAAAAATAAGTAATATGCTCTTAGGTGAAATCGAAAGCAGTACGAAAGATAATGAATTTACATTGTATTTTGATAAACCATCCATAGTGAACCAAGCAATATCAAATCTCAATGAGCAGGCAGACATTTCCGAGATACAAAAATTATCAGCAATTACGGATGAGGACATGATTAAATATGAAGCTGATATCGTAGAACTTAACAGACTAAGGGCATTAAACGTATATGATGCAGAGAAGAATCTACTTGATATAAAAAAGCACTTGAAAGAACTGAAAAGTTCTTTAATTTCAATTAATTCCTTGTTTTCAAAAGAAAATATCACACTTATACAAGCTGCAATATGCAGGTTCATTGAGAACCATAATTTAGCGGCTTTCACTGGGAGTTCCGAGTTTGTATCTGAAAACATATTACAAGTAGAAAGCAAAGAGTGGAAGCAGTTCATTTCATCTGCAAAGGCTTATGCCGATAAGCTAAAAAACAATTGTGATGTAAATTTTACCAATTGCATATTTTGTTTGCAACCTTTAAATCAAAAAGAAATCGACTTAATAAGCAAGTATTGGAGTTACCTGTTAAGCCAATCTGAACAAAACTTGAAAAACTCTGAACTTGAGATAAATGCTCTTCAAAAGAAGTATTCATCATTGAATTTACAACTGCTAAGCGATGATAAAATACTAACAGCATGGATATTACAAAATAATACCAATGAATACAATGAGATAAAATCATACCTTGAAAACATATCTTTGGTAAAAGAAATTATATTAAAATCACTTAATGATAGACAATGGGATTCATCACCAGAACCCAATTCTTTTAATGTAGGTACTATTGATGAAATCATTAATACTATAGATAGTTCTATCGCTAAACTTGATAAAGACAGTATAAGTAAAAAAATAGCTAAATTGGAAATTAATTCAATAGAATACAATGACAGAAAAAAATTAAAACCTTTGCTTGGAAAAATCGATGAGTATGTAAAATCATGCCAGTGGATTAAAGAAGCTAAGAAAAAGAAAATTGTTACTACATCCATTACAAATAAGCAAAAAGAGTTATTTAAGAAGTATATAACAAGCGATTACTTGAACCGATTTAATGACGAATGCAAGCGGCTCAAAGCGGATTTTCAAGTGGAAGTTAGGCAAAGAGGAAGCAAAGGTGTCACGTTGAAAAAACTAAGTATTAAGGAAAAGACTCCTTCATACGTTTTAAGCGAAGGAGAACAACGCGCACTTTCACTAGCATGTTTCTTAGCAGAAATAAATATGGCTGACAATAATGTATGTGCAATTTTCGATGATCCTGTAAATTCATTAGACCATAAGCGTCGTTCGATTATTGCGCGCAGATTAGTTGATGAAGCTGCTAAACGTCAAATAGTAGTTTTTACACATGACATTACTTTCTTTATTGAACTTAAAGAACTTAGTGAAAAAAATTGCATTTCTCCGCATATAATAACAATAAGAAATATTAATAATACGCCTGGGGTCATATTTTCTGCTTTTCCATGGCCTGCCTTGAATGTGAAAGATAGAATCGCCCAATTAAATAAACAACTCGAAGACATTAAAGTGATTGAAAAATCTGGAGATGTTGATGAATATTTTTATAGAGCTAAAACTTGGTGTGGGTTACTTAGGGAAAGCTGGGAGCGTAGCGTAGAAGAAATACTTTTAAATGATTCGATTCAACGATTCAACCCAAGCGTCCAAACGCAACGACTAAAAAAAGCACCGTTTACACATGAACTATATCAGCAAGTTGAGGATGGCATGGCAACATGTTCAAAATGGGTACATGATCAAGCGAGGGCTATAAACGTGTGTATTCCAGATACAAAAGAATTAACAAGCTTTATTAGTTCATTTTCGGAGTTCGTCAAACAGAATAGACCTAAATAAGCTTCGTTTATGCTCAATATTGTCAACCTGCTGTAATGCCGAGCCTTTAAAGCCCCAAACATAAAGCCAGCCACAACCATAGTGTAACCGGTGCGCGTGGTACACTGTGGATGCCAAGACGGGGGAGCAAAGCCATCAACCTGCCACAACGCTGTCACCCCCGTCGCCCCATTTGCAGACACCACGCGCAAAAGTGAATGTCAAGGCGCACTTTCCTTGACATTCGCTTTAGGTGGAACGGGGTGATTTGATAATTATCGGACTATTGACTTTTAAATGGCAATCATTTACAATTGCATCTAGGCCAAATCCTGCCGATTATCAGATGTTCACAGTATTCAAAGGATTTTTTAGTTGCTGTGAGCGGTTTGTTGTGGACTAAATCACAACTCGTCTATATCAGGGGGCGAATATTTTTCAGATTAGAACGGTAATCATCCGTGTAGGCCGCTATGGGCTGAAGATGCTATTGGGTCATAGATTTCCCAAGTAAGCGGATTATACGAAAACATTATAGCTTTGCTATGTGTTTTTGCTCCTGATAGTAAATGACTTCCAGTATCACACACTTACATTGTGCTTGAACTGGATAATGTGGCTTCGTGTCGAAGAATGAAAACGCATAAAGGGATTTTTATGCCCTTTTGCAGATGAAAAGCAAATAATGGACTATCTTCGGATAGCAACTAATAATGAAGCGCGGCCTGTATAGGCGGTGCTTTTTTGCGTTTAGAAACAACCTGTTCGACCCCACGTTAGAGGTTTATACCAATAACGTGATTTTTACCCATAGGAGGTGATGCCTATGTTTATTACTTTTTTTGCAGTCCTAAAAAGTAAAATAAATGTAGCTTGTGGCAAAAGCCAAGTCACCTCTAACTGTGGGGTCGAAACATAACTTGAAAACCAAGCAGGGGCTATTGATTGAATCATAGCAGAAGTAAACACCCTGTTAAAAATAAAGATAATGATTTTAAAGATTTTACGACACTCGTAAAAGATGAAATGGAAAGGAAAGGCATAACAAGAGCAGAACTTAAAAATAACAGCAAATTATCCAATGTCACGATTGGACGCATATTAAAAAATACAAACAACAAAGGTTACGGGTATACAGCCACAATTGAGACTGTAATAGCAGTTGCACATGGATTGAAATTGTCAGAAGCAGAAGCACAGGAATTATTATGTGCGGCCTTTCCACAGTGGAAAGTGGGGTTAGCTTATTTGGGCAAACGGAATGGCCTTGATAGTGCAAATGAGATTTTATTCGATAATGGATTTGATACAATTGGTGATTGATTCACTGCCAAAAGCCGCCTTATTACGGGGTGGCTTTCTTTTTTGCCTTTTTTTCGTGATATCTTCTGTTTTTGCGTGTTTTCATGTTTCGCCTGCGAAACGTATTCTATCCAAATAGCTGATAGAGTTATTACAGAGTGAACGCGCGCTCACTACAAACCCTTACCACATTATTATTTAGGAGGATTTACCATGAAAATCACAGATTTAATTATCGACAACAGCAGTTTAGGCCAACGCCTTTGGCTAGTGGAAATAGTCCCGGCTTATGAGTACAAAGACAACAAGCGTACAGATAACGTCACAGGCTACCGCTATGTCGTAGCTATGCCAGACCGTGGGCTTGAAAAAATCAGCATCAAAATTGAGGGCAAGCAACTCATAGAAGCCCCAGAAGGCTATGCCGAAGTGAAGTTTGCCGATTTAGAGATTTTTATCTATTGGGCGAATGGACAATATCATGTTGGTGCAAGAGCCAAAGGTATCTCATTAGTTAACACCAAGTCCTAAACCTAAGCGGAAGCCCGCCGGCATCAGGGGGGATAAAACATTTTTATTAAGAAAAATGTCCCCCCGGCGGCGGGCTTCTGCCCTAGCCATAGGGCTAGTATTACCCCTATGGCTACACACGTAGCATGTAGCAACTAAAGGAGTAGCAATATGCCAAATAACTCACAAGCACGTAAATGGTTGCTAACAATCAACAACCCATTAGATTGTGGGCTTAACCAAAGTGCTATAACAGAAAAATTGCATCTATTTTTCCCGGACTACTTCTGCATGTGTGAGGAAATAAGTAGCACAGGAACGCATCACGCGCATGTATACCTTTCATCATCTTCGCCCATACGCTTCTCCACTATAAAAAACCGTTTTCCAACTGCTCATATCGACAAAGCATATGGGAGCGGCATGGAAAATAGGGACTATGTAAAAAAGAGCGGTAAATGGGCGAATAGTGACAAGGCAGAAACATCTGTTGAGGGTAGCTTTTTCGAGTTTGGGGCTATACCAAGTGAGAAGGAAGAAAAAAGTCCAAAGATGTTTCAACTTGTTAAAAGCGTTAGCGAAGGTATGAGTACAATCGACATCATAAGCGACACACCAAGCATGGCGTTTAGGATAAAAGATATCGAGCTTCTACGCCAGACGCTTTTAGCGGAAAAATACGCAAGTGAAAACCGCGAGATAACAGTTACCTATATCTACGGTGCAAGTGGAACAGGCAAGACAAGCGGCATATATAAAAAGCATTTGGCGCGGGATATTTACAGGCTTACAAACTACCGCATGGGTCAAGGAGTTTCCTTTGATGGGTACTTCGGGCAAGACGTTATTGTTTTTGAGGAGTTTAACTCACAGATACCCATTGAGGAGATGCTTAACTATCTGGATATCTACCCTCTACGGCTACCCGCAAGGTACAACGATAAAATTGCTTGTTTTAGCAAGATATATATAACTGCAAATATCCCGCTACATGCCCAATACAGGCCAGTACAAGCAAGTAGGCCGGAAACTTGGAAAGCGTTTCGTAGGCGAATACACAATATCATTGAGTATCTGCCGGATGGAACGATTGTCGAAAAAACAAAGGGGGTTAACAGCAATGATAAAACATGAACGAGAACAATTGAATAGCGAAGCTAAACGCAATTACACGTTATTGCGATTCGGGAAAGGTTGTAGTGTAGTAGTCACGGACTGGCGAAAGGCCATTATTTTGGTTGCCTATGTATTTATCGCATTCTGGTTAATTGATATCGGCATTATAAAGGAATCTGTTAGCGCAATCTCATATGCAAGCCATGTGGACATGCTCCCATTACTAGGACAGATAACAACACAGATTGCGATTATGGTAAGTGCGATTATTGGGTTATTCGTATTGTTGATAGTGTCTGGAATGCCATTAGGCGGCAAAGCAATGCGGGGCAATCTTTTGAGAATAGGTCTTGCTAACCATGCAGGAGAAGCCCCTGTATTGATTAGTAAGCGTATAAGCCCGTTTGACAAAAAAATCACAATCTTGGAGTTTATGTCATTTGGTATACCTTATAGCGAGTGGGTGGATAAGCGGACGAAAATTGAATCCGCATTAAATTTGAATGTCGTAGAGGTTTCGCATGGCAAAGATAAGCGCCATATCTTGCTAAGTGTGGTATCAGCAAAAAATGCATTACCCAAGATGATAAACTGGGAGGATAGCTTCCTAAGCAAAGACAATTTTGTTTTGGTGCTTGGTGAAAGTCTGCGCGACGTGGAAACGGTTAATCTATCGCTGATACCCCATATCTTGCTAGGCGGTGCTACTGGTTCGGGTAAAAGCGTACTGCTTAAACTGCTTGTGATGCAATGCATCAAAAAGGGTGCGGTGGTTTCTATTGCAGATTTCAAGGGCGGGGTGGACTTCCCACCTACATGGCATAGACACTGCGATATTGTTACAAATGAAAAGATACTGCAAGAAGTGCTTAGCGGTATTGTTGATGCGTTGGAAAGACGGAAGATACTACTCAAAACCTCTGGACACGCCAATATTGACGAGTATAACGCAAATGCGGATATAAAATCATATTTACCACGGCATATATTTGTATGTGATGAGGTTGCTGAGATATTGGACAAAACTGGCCTTGATAAAAGTCAAAAAGAATTGATATCTAGTATTGAAAGTAAACTCGCAACCATAGCACGGCAAGGTCGGGCATTTGGCATTCACTTAATTCTAGCCACACAACGGCCAGACGCAACAATTTTGTCGGGGCAGATAAAGAATAACATCAATTTCCGTGTATGTGGGCGGGCTGATAATGTGCTATCACAGATAATTCTCGATAGTACCGCCGCCAGTGATGAAATCCCTAGCAATGCCCAGGGCCGCTTCTTAACACATGATGGCGTTGTTTTCCAAGGCTACTGGTTTGACGAAAACAACGTCCTTGGCTAACCGCTAAGGTCACGAAAATGGTGATTGCTATGAGTGAATTAGTAAAAAATCCAAGCAACGCATACGGCATGATTCTCACAGAATATAAAGATTTGTTAAGCGTCAAAGATTTGATGAGTATATTTGGCGCGTCACAACAAACCATCTACAAAAAGATGAAGGGCGGGGAGTTCGGCAACCCAATTAAAATTGGACGGGCCTACAAGATACCCAAGCTACATCTGCTAAACAAATTTTTCAGTGGTTAGTGGATTCTTGTCCAAGCAACATATCCATGCTATATTTGCAATGTTAAGTATTGCATGGATATGTTGCCTTTATGAAAGGGGATATCATCCATGACAGGAAGTTTACAAAGCAAAAAAGGAAGGTCAAACTATTATGCTGTGTTAAGCTACTATGATGATAGTGGCAAGCGCAAGCAAAAATGGATTGATACGAAAATCCCAACCAAGGGAAATAACAAAAGAAAGGCTGATGCAAAACTAACAGAGATTTTAGCCGAATATAGCACAAAGGGTATCGACCTTAATAGGGATATTGAGTTTCTTGATTTTATGGAGCAATGGCTTGAAACAATGAGAATTTCTATTGCTTCGTCAACACATCACTACTATGTTGTCATTTTCAAGAATCATATACGCCCATTTTTTGAAGGTAGGCGGCTTAAACTCTCCGAGTTAACTCCAATGCATATTCAACAATATGTAAATGCTAAGGTTGCTGTAATGTCACCCAACACAGTAAAAAAGCATCTGGTCAATATGTCCAAGTGTCTAAACAGTGCCGTCAATCAAAACATCATCCCGTTTAACCCGGTATCACGTATTGAAAAGCCAAAGGTTATAAAGTTCACTGGTGCGAAGTTTTACAACGAAAATCAGATAGAGCAACTTCTGGAGCATTCAAAAGGCGACCCGCTCGAAATTGTAATCCTTCTGGCCGTATATTATGGGCTTAGGCGTAGCGAGGTTTTAGGGTTAAAGTGGAATGCTATTGATTTTGTTAGTAAGACCATAGCGATTGAACACACGGTAGTAAAAACGGGAAGCGTCATTCATAAGCGCGACAGAACTAAAAATGATGCCAGTAACGCTACCTTTCCCATGCCAGACATGATTGCATTAGCACTTAAACAATGGCAGACACATCAACAGGAATTGAAAGCGTTGCAACCTAATGACTTTCCAGAAATAGAGTATGTCTGCACATATGCAGATGGCCGTCCACTATCACCAGACTTTGTGACACAACACTTTGTTAGGCTTCTGGATAAGAAAGGGCTACCGCGCATACGCTTCCATGATTTGCGACATTCATCTGCAAGCTATCTAAAATTCCTTGGATTTGACTTAAAGGACATACAAGTGTGGTTGCGGCATAAGGACATTCAAACAACCTTAAATCTCTACACCCATCTTGATATGGAAGCCAAGATGAATATAGCAAACAAAATTGATGCCAGACTTAAAGCATTTTAAGAGTTGGCAAGTGCAATCCTCTATGAAAATCATCCTGTTAGACAACTGTTAGACAAACCACGATTTTCATAAAAAAAGAGCCTTCTGGTTTCCCAGAAAGCCCTTAAACATTGATGCCCGAGAAGGGACTTGAACCCCCACGCCGTTGCCGGCAGTGGATTTTGAATCCACCGCGTCTGCCATTCCGCCACTCGGGCCTAACTATTGGAACCGGATGTGTAACAACAGGGATTATAGCGGGACAGGTAGATTGTGTCAAACGTAAATGCTTATCTTTTCTCCACGATAAAGCGGATGGAAGTCTTCTCTTTGCCGTCTACTTCAAGTTGAGCAAAGGCGGGGATACATACTAAGTCGATGCCGTTGGGTGCAACATAACCTCTGGCCACTGCAATGCTTTTTACTACCTGGTTGACTGCGGCCGCGCCGATTGCGTTGATTTCTACCGGCTCTCCGTTACGAAGGATTGCGGCAATAGCCCCGGCCACCGATTTAGGTTCTGACTTTGATGACACTTTTAATGTTTCCATGTGTTTCGCCTCCTATTACGTTAACAATCTCGTTAACAAGTTGATTAGCCTAAGCTTTCACTCATTCTTAAATCTTAACGCATTGTACCATAATCGGTGATATTGTCTACCATTTCGACAATTCCAATTAAACCCTCTAGTCTGTCATGAAATATATTTTTTCATGTTCTTTAGGGCGTTTTTTTCTAAGCGGGATACTTGGGCTTGGCTGATGCCTATTTCATCCGCGACTTCCATTTGGGTCTTTCCTTCGAAGAAGCGGAGGCCTAGTATCATTTTTTCCCTGTCTCCTAGGCGTTTTAGGGCTTCGGTTAGGGATAGGTTCTCTAGCCAGCGGCTGTCGGTGTTTTTTTCGTCGGAGACTTGATCCATTACGAAGATGGCGTCGGCACCGTCGTTGTAGACCGGCTCGAAAAGAGAGACAGGGTCTTGGATTGCGTCTAGGGCGAAGATTACTTCTTCTTTGGGCAGTCCCATTTCTTTCGCAATTTCTTCTATGTCTGGTTCCTTTGAATTTTTGGTGGTTAGTTTTTCTTTGATTGTTAGCGCGCGGTAGGCGGTGTCACGTAGAGAGCGACTTACTCTTATGGTGTTGTTGTCCCGTAGATAGCGGCGTATTTCGCCTATTATCATTGGCACGGCGTAGGTCGAAAATTGCACACCTTGGGTGACGTCAAAGTTGTCTATCGCCTTGATTAGGCCAATGCAGCCTACTTGGAAGATGTCGTCTACATATTCGCCCCGGTTGTTAAAGCGTTGGATTATGCTTAGGACTAGGCGAAGATTGCCGAAAATGTATTTTTCCCTAGCTTCTACATCGCCCTCCAGTATCAGTTCGAAAAGTTTGCGCTTTTCCTCTCCTTTCAAGACCGGCAGTTTTGAGGTGTTGACGCCGCAGATTTCTACTTTGCTGCTGTGCATACTTCTCCCTCCAAATGCTTGAAATTTGCTTAATACAAGCATTTCCTGGTGTGGGTAAAATATGCTGGAAATTATAGTCAATGAGCCAGAGCTAGAGAGTGCGATGCGCTATTACAAGGCAAATAAAAACAGCCTCGCCTTTCGCAGGAAGCTTCATGAGGTGTGCAATCGCTTCGCGATAGGTGCGTAGTTTTGCACAATCGCCTTGCGATAGATGTGCTATTCGCACAATCGCCTTGCGATTCTACTCAATATCTTCCAGCTTGGTCGAGACTGTTTTTTATTTAATGCGCTATATCTTAGTAATTTACTGCTCGTAGCTCAAAATATGATTGGGGGTGAATACATACGGGGCACATCTTTGGCGCGGCAGTTGCGTCTACCAGATGCCCGCAGTTTCTGCATATCCATACGTGTTTCTCGCTTCTTTCGAAGATTTTGTTGGTTTTGATGTTGTCTAGTAGGGTGAGATATCTTTCTTCGTGATCTTTCTCGATTTTCGCTACTTGTTCGAATTGGCGGGCTATGCTGTCGAAGCCTTCTTTTTTTGCGTCTTCGGCCATGCGCTTGTACATATCGGCCCATTCTTCATGTTCGCCTTGGGCCGCGGCTAGAAGATTTTCTTGTGTTGATGGAATTTCGCCGCCACATAGTAGCTTGAACCATAGTTTTGCATGTTCTTTTTCATTGCCTGCGGTTTCTTCAAAGATACCGGCAACTTGCTCGTAACCGTCTTTTTTTGCTTTGGCAGCAAAGTATGTGTATTTGTTGCGAGCCATGGATTCGCCTGCGAAGGCTTCCCATAGGTTTTTCTCTGTTTGTGTGCCTTTAATGCTTGGCTTTGATGACATGTTTACTCCTCCGTATTCATTTGTCTGATTTTTGTGCATTCATGCATTCGTGCAATCAGTATGTGCGTGAGAGGGTGTTTTTGTCAAGCAGTGTATGCTGTGCAGCACGTGAATCTAATTTGTCATAGAGCTTACAGTGGCGAAAACCGCGGAAGCGGGTTGGAGGTTTTTTTTGCACAATCGCTACGCGATTCTACTCAATATTTTCCCATCGCCAGAGGCTTCACAACGCCTACAAGGTGCAAAAAAGCCTCCAACCCGCTTCCGCTGTCTATCACTTGTAAGTCTATATGAAAAACATAGCCTGCTTGTGCGCTATGCATACGCTGTATTACATCTAGCTATGTAATGCTATTGCAGCATTGATGTTGGCATATATATCCAACACCTGTCGTTGACATGCA
>Ga0123355_10002818_pt1 | contig 24689 bp, 19 predicted proteins | sample TergutEmb28metaG_3_FD_89872 | JGI IMG/M metagenome (GOLD analysis project Ga0123355, IMG submission 89872) | Embiratermes neotenicus P1 segment gut microbial communities from Petit-Saut dam, French Guiana - Emb289 P1 | ecosystem: Host-associated > Arthropoda: Insects > Digestive system > Gut ...
AAAAAAAAAAAAAAAAAAAAAAAAAAAAAACAGAATAAAAACAGCACACAACACTAATATTTAGCATTTAAACTGAGAGCACAAGTGTGTGAAATACTTTTGCAGAAGAGCAGCTGAGTAACAGCAGTGAAGTCACTGTTGAGCATCTAATAAATTTGTTTCAGGAACGTGCATAAGTTTGGGACAAAACTGAAGTAACAGAAATCTGTCAAGAGCAGAATGGAGATAAATAATTAGTAGGAAAATAATATGTAAATAGGATTGGTATTTTATCAATTATTTAATACTGCTGATCTCACTACTTACTTGACAATAAACTGAATATTTACATTATTTACATTTATGGTCAGAGTTACCATGCTCCTCTTACATTTGCTTCACCCTTGCAACACCTGTGTGAGGTAACTTACAATAGTTACATGCTGCAATATGACATAATCTGCACCAAGAAATGAACATAATATTGCATTAAAAAGCATCACAAAATGTGGAATAATTATTACCAATAATTTTATGCTTTGTGTGTCAGTGTGATGACAGTTTGAGAATTGTTACAATAATTAGTGAGGGGTATTCCTTTCAACCTATTCTCTTGAGAGTTCCCAAGGCACACATTCATAAAATGATCTGCAAATACATTATGTGTATGATTTGCTGACCTTCCGCCATGTACTGCTCTTCCTTCTAGCAACACCTTCATGTCTGTGCATTTCCAGATCTTCAAATCCATTATCTCTTTTGGGCAAAAAAAATTGTGGCATATACAACAAATCCAGACTTCACTCATGATTAAATTAAAAGCAGATTAAATTCAGAATGCTTGATATGATTCATTTCAGAATCATTTGTCTTCCTGCATATGGACAAAAAACATAGAAATTAAAATGTACAAAACAATATTTTGCCTGTTTTGTACATGTGTTAGGCTTTGTTTATTACCTTAATGTTAGAGTATAGACTTAATGTGTTTGAAAGCTTGGTGCAGAGAGAAAGAGGAAGCAACAGGAAGCTGGTAAAAATGGCAGAGTAACGAGTATCACAATTTGTGCTCTTTATCCACTACCGTGAAGGTGACCAAACTACAGTAGGATGAGATGGAATGGGCATATTACAACCAAACACGTGCATGCACACGCGCGTGTGCATGCACGCATGCACGCACACACACACGGACACAAGATCACTCACGAATTCACACAGTTTTGGTTGAAAAGCCTCAAGGGAAGAAGTCATGTCAAAGATTTGGGCACAGATATAATAGTATTAAAATTAACCTAACACAAATAGGTTCCGAGGATATGAACTGGATTTATCCGGCAAAAAGACCAATGGCACAAAAAACCGTTATGTCCCACAGCAGGCTTTGTATTTCCTGACCAGCACGATGACCCTACATTTCAGAGGTAAGCCTCTTCTTTCTTGGAGTTAGTTACAATGTCGTTTTACAAGGTCCTAGCGTAAACTTTATGGTGTTACAAGTAACATCCGGCAGTCTCAGAGAGGTGGGGCATGTCTTGTGGAATTACTATACGTTACGGATATGAGGTGTTGTCTTACGCTATTCTTGTGTAGAACATGCGGGGTGCTCTGGCTTTTTGTATCTCTTACCGCCTCTTGTAATGAGCTGTGGTGATTCTTTGTTCGGTGGTTGTGGAAATTCTCAAATTTGACTGTTTACCTTGGTATAAGTACTGGTTTTCTGTCCACTGAACAATATTTACATACTCGAAATACATTCTACACAAGAATATTTTGTTGTTTTCTGTATGATGGTCTTCCATGTTCATCTGAGGCAGGACCATTCCTTCGATGTACATCGAAGGAACCATCCCACCTCAGACGGACTGGGGTTGTTTAATACTGTTTCCTACAAAACACCCTTCCAAAGTTGTTGGAAGATATTGCTCTGCAGACTAGAATTTGTTTACAGTTCATGCATGATGGTGTTCTATCACATTTTCTTCTTGCAGTTCAAAAATTCTTAAATGCTGTGTTTTCAGAACAATGGATAAAATAAGGTGGACCAACAACATGGCCTGCTTGTTCCTCTGTTTTATATCCCTTAGATTTTTATCTCCAGGGAACATTTGAAGTCTACTCTTCATGCTACAGAAGTCAGCGACATCCAGGACTTGCAACAACAAATACAGAATGGATTTCAAGTGATACACATGAGACTTGGAATTTTCCAAGGGGTAAGGCAATCACTGTTCAGACCTTCAATGTCCTGCCTTGAAGATCCAAGTGGACACTGTCAGCATTTTTTTTTATTCAGAAGGTCATAACTCGGAAACCATGCTTCGGAAGGCCTATGCTCTCATGGTATTTTTTCTTTTATTGTGGTGTAGATTCACCTTCTGTAGGTTTGATCATGCATTTTTGGTTTACTCTGTATTCTCTGTGTATGGAATGCACAAAAAACAAATTGAGATCGACTGGTGCTCCACTCCAGAATGGCACACAAGGTCAAATGCAAATGACGCAAGGTTAAATTCATTAAAACCTCCATGTCCTATTAATGATTTCTGAAAGCACCACATTACCTTGAAAACGGCCACTTAAGTACAAAAGAAACAATCTGTAGTTTCTTCAAGCTTGTAAATTTGTAGTTTCATTACAAAAGGAACATTTTTCCCTGCTTTAAAGGCCTCTTGTGTAACAAACGTTTTACACCAGTTCATAAACAAAGTTGCCAACACATGACAGTCACACAAACTTACATCATAGAAACGAAGATACATTTCAAAATACAAAAGCCCAAAATAAGCAATGCAATTTATTACTCCAAGCTTAGAATTTTGGGTTTCAGGTGTCATGATAAAAGAAATATAATTTCTAATCAATGTACGTTAGTGTTTCAGCTTCCATTTTAGTAACACAAAAAAATAATCTGTAATCCACACAGTTTGTGCCTCTGACTTTGCTTTCATTCACATATGAATACTTTAGAATCCATGCAGGTTAGGCTTTGATATTTCATTTCACTGACAACCTACATACGTGAATTTTTTTTTTTTTTGTATGTACCATGCATCTTGAATATATTTCAGCCAACAATGCACAATATATATATATATATATATATATATTTTTTTTAGTTTAATAATATTTATAATATAATCACTCCTACATGTTTCGATACATTTGTGTCATCCTCAGAGATTTCCAAAGTTGTATATTTCTAAAGTTACACAGTTTCTATATTATTAAAATTTCATTAAAAATTATCAATTAAAATATTTATGTGGTCAGTGTTATAAAATGCCCCCCCCCCCAATGCCCCCACATGTCCTTGTGGACTTCGTGGTCTTCCCTCCTGGGCATGGCAGAAGTGTAACCGACTTCTGAGGTTGGGACGCCCATGAGGCCCCTTAAACCTAAATTCTATAACCAACCCAGACCATGGCCACCGCGGGAATCCTCTCCTTCAGGGAAAATTCCCACGGTAGAACCGGGAATCGAACCCGGGACCTCATGATTAGTAGGCAGAGACTCTGACCACTAGACCACAAGGCTGGTCTGTTATATAATGCAGTCTATATGATTTTTACAATATAATTTGTATCAGTAGTATGCTTACATGGCCATACATACATCCGGATTTTCCTTTGTTGATGTTGCCTGTGTGCTGGGGTGGTGAGTACCAAACTGTGGTGGATATCGGACTACATGATGACTGGCAACACAGCTTTCATACTATGCAGAAGTACACACACGCTAGCCATAGTTTGACACCAATTTTTTTACACAGATTATTTTAATGTCCCTTGCCAATTTACACTTCTTAATAGGTGCTCTCTCAGTTTCAGTTTAACCCCATTTGGCTGGCTGTGTTCTATTACGCTAAACCTTTCTTTCAGATGGAAATACCATTTCTTATTTACACCTCTTTGATTATGCCCACTTTTTCAGGAATGCAACTAGGGCATAAAACACAGGCTGCATGTATTATGGTTATATTACTAAGTACAGACTTAAATCCTGCATCTCTTATAAGTACATGAATGTTTGAAAGCTATAATGCAAGTACTAGTGTCAACAACTCTACCTGACTAGAAAAAAGTAACTTATGCACTGTTCTCAAGTACATCAGGACTTCCTCAAAATTATCACGTTTGGTTTTCAAAATTCAAAGATTAAAAGAATTAATAGGAAACAGAACGCACTAGCTATCCACATTAACAAGATCTTTGTGTGAATCATAACTGTAAAATCCATTAATGTCTGAATACATGTTAGAACTATAAGTAGGTGTACACAGCACTTTCACAACACAGGTAACATACAGTCCACAGTTCCTGAGACAGAAAAGCATGGAACATGGGGTATTGAATGAGGAAGCTATCGGCTTAAGAAAACCGACTTCTAAGTCAATCTCATCATGCACGTGTACAATTTTATTGCATTTAGTATCTGAAAACTGTGCCAAGTGATACAATATCTTCCTTACCTTCCAATTCTGGAAATCATTGATCATGTGTTTTGAAACATACGGGCTCCAAATGAACTGAACACGAAGGCAAAGTTTGGAATCACCAAACGACAGGTCTGAACGATGTCGATCTGGTGGAACGGTGCCAGTGGTATCTTCATGAGGGTCCAAGTGGTTAAGGAATGCCAGGTATAGTTGACGTATACGAGAGTCACCAATGAACACAAAGTGGTTGTGCTTCCCCAAGAATGCAAGATACTGCAAACACCTCCTTGTGTCACTGAAACATCGTAGTTTTTCTTTTAATTTACTATGCGGTTAACTTGAAAATGAAATTAAACACTACATTCCCGTGAAAAATCCTTACATTTGACTGTAATGATGCATCATACAGCCATAAGGTTGCCACTCTTGATCTCCTTTGTACCGCCCATCTGACAGAAGCCACTTGCATGAATCTATTCCTATGGAACCAAAATGTGGATATTGTTATATCACGACTTGAGTTAGGTTAGGGATTCAACGAATACGTTACTCACAATGAACGCTTACCGTATCTCAAATGGAGCATTCCATGATATATAATAAAACCTATTACTAGTGTTAAAGCTAGAAGCTTGGCATTTTTAACATTTATCTGTTGAATTATTTCTGCAGCGGACTTCCCTTGCTTGCTCGACGCTTCGGACGACATCTTTGACATGTGCAACTACAACCAATGTAAAAAACATTAAATCAGAACTGATTATTTAAAAATTACGAATGTAGTCGCCAATCGTACCCAGTACCCATCATAAGAATTATAATGGACAAGTATTAAACTATCGAACATGTGAACATTTATCACAATTATCTACCAACTGAACGGAATGAAATTATGTTTGGAGAAGGTGTATACATAAATTTTGACAACTTCAGTTTACTATCAAAATCGTAGCAGAGCCGACCAGAAGTACAATTACTAATTTCCGTTCTGATGTTTACATTTATTCCACTATTCAGCGTATGTAATGAACATCTCAAATTATCCCAAGACCACGGCTGGACATTTCCCAAACGATCCAAATGTTTGCATCGTTGTCAATATGACTGATCCATGACATCTATCCTGAAGATGGAATTTAATGCTCCTCCGAATCGTCGGTGTCCACCTCGAAAACAATACAATAAAAAAATGCGTGGTTACAAATCTAGAAAAAAACTAGAAATCAAAACCCTTTACCCATACTACGCGGTCAGAGATGTTACCGTCCGCAAGCAGACGATGTGTTTAATTTCCGGTGGGTGATATCACGGTATGTCTTGGTGTGAGGTACAGCGCCGATAACAAACCCTTAAAAACATAGTACGTTTCGTACAAATTGTTGACAATAAACTTAAAGGTAACTATACTGACAAATACACGAAAAGTCGGTTAGGAGGTGGGTAGAATTGCGAAACGTACCCATAACCTAAGTGTTCAGACGTGCGACGTGTTGGTAGTGATAATACGTTTGTGTGTTCACATAACAATACACTTGTATTTATTGTTGGCGAATGAGCAATGACTGCCCTTTAGAATAATTTTCGACGTTTCAAACATGCGTTTTCTTTTTAGGTGCTTCGTAATTCCGTTTTTCCCTCTTGGTGTGATAAAATCATGCCATACGTTGTAGTGAGAGGGAACCTGGGAATGGCAAACACGAAAGTATATGGCTTGTCGTTGCATGAAGCAGAGCAGATTAGTGCAAGGCTTCGTCCTGGTCCCAAAAATACTAACAAGGACGAACTGACATTCTACAATTCTACAATATATGTTATGAATCAGTTGGAGTACTTTTTTGGCTATCGAGTGATAACATGTGCCAGCCAAGGGGATTCAGGACAACCTATATGGACCATGACAAGACCGTATTAAACACACAATAGTACAGCATTTGATATGTGTATAGTGTGTTGCTCATAAATCGAATGTGGGGTTTTGAGTTTATAATACAATGCCGATGATGAAATTGGGCTGTGTGACCTAGGAAGGCAAAAGACACAAGATTTAATTGCTTTCTTTTCTCTAAAATGTGCAGGCATTAAACCATACTGAGCAGAGCTCTTGTTGCTGCATTAGTCTTTTAAGAAAGGTGGATTATGAAGATTATCTTCTTATGGTAGGCATTGTTTTGTAGGAATCTGCTGCCTCCATTTTCTCTTCTTTTGCTTAAGATTGAGGCAGAAATTTCCTCAGAATCACAGGTTCTTATGTGGTAAACTACATGGTATAACATCATGTAGGACAGCAGTCTTCCTAGTCACCATTGGTTAAAGTTCATGTCACAAGTTGGGTTATAGTGTTCGGATCATAAACTAAATAAGTTGTTCTCATCAGATACTTTGATACATAGCTATATTATCAATCTGGTGTTAGATTTAAAGTGTATAAAGTATAATCGTTGTAGAGCTCCATCTCATTTATGTCACTGGTTGCATAGTGAGTGTGTGTGGAACGGTGGGCAGGTTGTATCCATAATGAATCAAATTACTCCAGTAGTACCATGTTGATGGGTTGTTAATGTAGCACATTTAAAATGAATGAACACAAGTTTTTAGAGGGCAGATATGGAGGGAGATTGTGGAAATTACATACAGAGCATTATTTGTGTGCTTGCACAAGAATCAGTAGTGTTATACAATCAAGGTGGTTGAAATGGGGAGAATATGGCATGCATGAGAAATGCATATAAAATGCTGGATAGAAAAGATACATGGCAAGAACCATTTGGGAAACGTGGGTGTGAATGGATGTCAAAGGGGATTTTTGTGTTCCCAAACACAGGAAATTTCATTTACAAGCTGAGTGACCATTATTTCTGAAGAAACCTTGTGCCATGGGATTAGATAATACCATAGTAAATTCAGTAGAATAGGTGGATTCATGTTGCAGTCATATAGAATAAGCATAAAGTTTCTGGACAGCACTAAAAGACAATGCTGTACTAGTAGTGTGCAACCTGTAAATTGCAATGTTGAAGAGTTTGCTTAAATATTAAGTTTTTTTGATAATGAACAAGAGTATAGAAAGTTAAGATTACTGTCAGTTAAAATAAAACTACTCCTTTAAATTTGGTTTTGTAATCAACAACCAGTGATTCTGGATAAGACTTTGTATCCAGTCTAGTGAAAATGAAAGAAAGCACACCCTAGTGTCAAGCCTTCTTTCATACTGAAATACAGGCGTATCTTAATATTTGAAAGAATTTAAATATGTTTGGAACTCTGTATGTACATCTGAAGTTTGATTAGGTTTTTAATCTGAATCAATAGGCTTTCCAAACATGTGAATTGTTCATGCAGCATTGCAGCCCATTACTGAGAAGCCTTATTCTCATCTCTAGCCACAGGACAGTTAAGGTCAGGTTTATACGATGTGTGATTTCGGAACTATGTTCTCCAGAATTGCACGTGAGATCCTGCAGCTTTTTGCAGATTAACTTTTATATGCTTTCTGTAACTGAAATGGTGAAAGAAAAATACTGGCTGCTGCATCCAACATGAGAATTTGGCCATCTCTTTGTGCCATATATTTGGAGAATGTGGTAAAAACGGAAGTACTTCCATTTCAATTTGTCCTTTTTCACATGCAGCTGATGATCATGCGTTCTGCTGTGTAACCCCTTTAGTTGGGGGTCATCAGTATTTTATTTTAAACTACCAATGGTTCCGCAAACAGAATAGGTGATGGTTACATAATGCCTGTACAGTATCTTACAAAGGTGGCAGCTGAATATGTAAAAAGGACAGATCTACAGCACAGCTCACAGTAAACATGGTTCAATGAAACTGAAATGAAAATATCACTTTCATTTTTCTGTATATTGTAATATCATTACATAATGTAATATGTTACAGCTGTATTTTACAGTACCAGATTTAAATACATATCTTTTAAGAACACATTTACTGAATGGCATCTTAAGAAATTTTCAATAAGCAGTTTGCATTTAAAATTTCTTGCCCACTTGATACTAACAGTGCTCTCCCCAGAATGCAACTGAAGTTGGCAAGATGGACTGTTCACTGCTCATCCTGTTTTTGGGCGATTCAGTTATGTGGAGAATGTGGGATATGTTGCCAATGTTTCACCACAGGACCATACTGCCTATACCTCCAGGGTTTACCCTTACCATAATATCTGGCAAACTGAATTAATTATGAAATTCCTTTTACATACTAACCTCCAGCTTTTAATTGCCTTGTCAAGTGTACAAAGAGTATATGTATTGATCTTTATTTGCAAAGTTATAATTCATTTTCAAGTCATGTTTCACTGTCATTCAGATAGAGAATAACATGCCCTGTCTTGCATTGTAGAAAAATTCCTTGTTAGTGTATACAGAATTGAAGATAAAGATCCACAGTCTACAGGTGTGTATGGGTTCAAACCTCACCAGTAGGATTGGGATGACAAAAAAAAAGGTTCCAGCTAAATTTAGTTGCAGATCTCAAAATAAAGGAACCATCATTTATATGAACCAGGACTGTATATTTTAAGCACAGTATCTTTTGAATGATGTTTCGAAGAGTCCTCTTCCCAAATAAATCTCACGTATGTAACTGATATGGCACAAGTCCAGATATGACATTTCTAGACAGAAAGAAGAAATTAACAAGTTATAAAGTCCAAAACCATGAACACCTTAGAGAAACTGGTAAAATAAAGATCAGTGGTACAGACACTGAACAAGGCTAAGAACATAAAAAATGAAGAAGTGGCTATTTTAAATACCAAGGACAAGGTGTGCAAACCAAGTTAAGACACACCAAAGAGAGCATGGAAAATAAGACACAAGTATAAGAGAAGTATATGAAGGAAGAAAAAGAGGGAATAGAGAATGGTTTGTCACCTGACAGCCTGATTTAAATGGGCAATGACAATATGTATACTGGAAAACAAATCCCTCTGGTAGATATGGTACTTGTCATTGTATAGGGAGAGCTAAATAACTGCCATGGCACAACAGAAGAAAAGTTCATGAATGGTATTATACTGCCATAACCCATACAATTTCCATGTTGTCACTCTGTTCCAACTGCTACTCATGAGACATGTAAGGAGCACAGATGGCACACTGTATCACAAGAACTGAAAAACTATGACATGTTTTATGTAATGAAGCAATGCTTGGGTACAATAATTGCACTATTTATGGAGCAGACTGGTTGAAAGTAAGAGGATAACACAGTGCTAATGACACCTGAAATAGTACAAGACCTGCAGCAAAACAATCTGCTATTGACAACAAAAATATCCCCCAGAATTTATTTAATGATACTGTGCACATGCCTCATGCGTGCACGGATGTGCACGCATGCACGTACACACACAAAATCAGGGGCTGGCACTAATAGTTAATACTGAATTTGTACTAACCTTTCATTTTTCTTTAGTTTTTCTTGGAGTCAGGTAAATTATTCAGCCACGGAAATACATGAATCCACTTAACAAGCATACCTGGGGAGAACAATGGAACATCTCAAATGTGATCATACACGAAGTTACAGAAACTGTTGGAAGACATTCAAACAATAACAACAACTCCAACCAGTTATTTACACTTGTCCATATTCCAGTACAACCAATGAACTACAAACAAAAAAAATTATGTACTGTAAAAATATATAATACAGAGTTATCACTAATAAACCAATAAGGACAAAAATGTCCAAACTTTCAATATGCATCTGAGTGGAATGTTAATATTAGCAACCAACCTTCACAACCATGAAATATATTGGTAATACTGATTTTGATACAGCGAAGCCTTTTCTTTTCAACAGATTGGTTCCACCTATTCTGCCAATTCAGGACAGCCTTAACAGACCCTTGTATACTAAGTATATTTAATGTGTTCTAAAGTTGTACTCATCTCACAATTCACTTTTCTTTTGCTGCAAACCTTGAATGAATTCAGAACCTATACATATGACATCCTCAGTATGTTACTTAACTGAATGTATTCCCAGCATGTTTTCATGAATTATGCAAAGAGTCAGAAGTAACCCACATTAGAATTTCATTTAAATCTTTGCATTTCCGTTGTCTGCATACCATAAACAAACTCAGGACCTAAATTTTATATGAAGATCCAGGCATGAAATATTAGACAACATTCCGTTTAGCCACACAACACAATAGTTTACATTTAGATCCGTTGTGTTCTCTGGCTTAGATATTTGTCAGGGATGAATACTATTGACTTTAAGATATAAGTTTCTGAATAATAGCCCCAGAATGTATTTAACATTTACAACATTGCATTATGCTGCTTAAGGTTCCAAGCAATTTAAATTTAAAAAATCTATTTCTACTACACTATGACAAAACTTGATGCTTCTGGCATAAGTTAATTTTTTAGTGTTATAAAATGTTAATTCTTCAGTGTTATATGTCTTATCACTGGGTTTATCAGCCAAACAGTTTCCAGAACCTTCTTGATCAAATATGAAATTTTACCTTCCCATTTCAGCCATAGTATTCTATACCAGGTTTTACCACACCAACCTCACTTCCTAATTAGATGGGACTTGATCATACCCCAAGCACATCCACACAGTGTGTGTTTTTAACAAAAATCAGTCAATACTATAAATGCTTCACATGCTGTAAACGGGCCCTGTTGCTCAGAAAATCAGTTAGTCCCACTAAGGACATATTTGGTATTCAGTACTAAAAGCAGGAATAAATTTCCTGTCATTTCTTGACACTTCATGCAAACACCATACATAATTTACATTTATGAGTTTCATCAATGTAAAATATGCACATGGAAACATACAAACAGAAAAGATAATTATAAAAAAGTACACTCAAAATGAAAAGGATGAAACAATATGGCCATATGTCTCTGTCATATGAGCCATATTTATCATAACTGAATAGTGGCTAGAGATACAGCACACTGAAATTAATGAATTGTCAATCTGAAAGGACTGCAGGCTGAAAATACTGCAGTATAATGAGAAGAGAACAAGCTCGCCAATCTGACAAAGGTCTCGCTGTACCAGTTGCCTTATAATACCACACTGAGCAGCAATCTTGCTGCCCATTCAGCTGGTTAACCACACCAGCAAAAGCAATAGCCACAACCTTACAAAATATAATACACTGCCAATACTACAGGCACTTGTAAATGTTACGATATGGTTTGTAGGCCATACAATGAAGCTCTCTGGTTTGGCACAAGGTGGTACCTCCAGAACTGACCAAACAGTCACATGATCTTGCAACATTACAATAGTCATTTCTAGATTTCATAACTGTCACTGGACTAAAATAAATTACTGATTTCAATTTGGAATCCTGAAGTCATTTTTGTACCCCCTCCCCCCTCAAATCACTTATAACTTATACTTAGTAAACACAGGGTAATGGAAAAGTAATAAGCAAAACAAATTATGAATAAAAACTTCAGGATTCTGTTCTTCTGGGGTATGACACTGCATTAATGGTTAAATGGATCCTGACATGTCAAGGGAATGTAGTGCCCTCATCATATCCCAGACAAATGAAATCCACAGCTACAAAATTTGTATTTGAATGGAAATGCAAGTCTTGGACTTCCAAGTACATGACACTTATCTCATACATCTTCAGAACACAAATCAGAATAAAATGTCCAAATGTAATACTGTTATTTGTATGTCTTCTGGTAGATATAACAGCACCATGTTAAACTGGTACCAACACCTGACAACTAATTAAGTTTCTAAAATTCAGACTGTTCTTCACGAAGTTCTCCAGTTCACATTTTGTCACAGTATTAGCATCAGCTCCTAAGTAAAAAATAATTTCCTGTACCTGGTCTGCATATACTACAGCTACAAAAAGTCAAAAGAATTTTCCACTGGACAAGGCCCACTATTATAAATATGAAGATTGGGTTTGCTTTGAGTCACTTCAAGATACAAAAAGAGACTGATAATTTTTCCAAAACAGTGGCAAACTTGCCTGACAAGAACATGGCATGGCCGAATGCTAGGTAATTTTTCACAAGATCACATCACCACCTGAGACACTCATTGGACCTATGCTTACAGCATATTTATCTACATCATTCTAATACTTCGTTTTTTTTCTTTTTTTCTTTTTTCAAAAATAGAAATTGGAATTCACAATTTTACATCTCTGAGTTTTAGGAAAGACTGTTAAACAAATGTTAGGCCAACAATGTATGTTCCTTGACATTCAAATCTTTGGCTTTCATTGGTGTAATATTATTCACATGTCAATGTCACAATTTTTAACTGTAATTATATATACTTAATTACCTCAAGATGCACAGGAATTAAAACGATATGAAATGTTATGTGTGATTTAAAATACATTATTAACCACTATCTTGCAATGAAATCTAAGACTGCCCAAAAACAATTTATATATCTCACTCCATATGTAACTGCATGTACTCCTTAAACACTCTATATAATGTGCTACCATTCTGCATAACAGAACTGAAGTATGTCACACTTCACGAGATAGGGGCAAACATTTTGCCTAATACTTATAAAAAAATAATCATAACATATTCAATTCTGTTAGGTATTAGATGGACAGACTGATTGGCTTCATGCTCCAGCTGCAGGAACTGAGTCCTTAGCACCTGCAGGATAGGAACTGGGTTGGTCACAGAACCATACGGACACAGCATGGTGAGGAGCAAACTGAGTGTGTCTGCAGGGAACTGAATCCTGCTCATCCCACTTGTAGCCACACACCTTTCTAACTACAGAATTGTCTGCTCTCCTAACACCTAGCAGTCCAGTGAGTCACAAAGTCACACAAACCCCCTTTCGTTCAGGAGGAAGTTACTTGCAAAGAACACCACAATCTTTGCATGAAATGGAATGGATTGGTGACACAGATGTCTGCAAAAACAGAAGTTGATACACAAGGCATATATTTTAAAAAGAAATACAGATTTTTTTAGGTATGGGTTCTCATATTTAAGGACGGGGTTCTTGAAATGATATCAACTTCTGCTGAACAGCAGTATCATTATCAGTGAAGGAATGCATGCTTAACATGTCTAACATGGATTTGTCCATCAAATTTTCATCACCCCTAAAATGGAGTTACTATAATATGATAGGAACTATGACTTGGTATACAATGCAAGGCCAATGCAAGAGTACACAGTCCTAGTTCTACTCTATCAACAAAAGCATTACAATCTGTATGCTTGGAATACAGTGTTATTTCAGCCTTTACATCAATCTCATCTGGTATTCACATGTGATGTATGCTTCATACAGTATTCTGTCAGTCTGGACATATACAAATACCCTCTTCAATAAATTCTCATACTGGTCAGTTGGGCTACATAAGGTGTTGAAGCAATGGCACCTGAACTAGAAAGCCACATCCTTGTATGTTACTCTCTAGTTTTGACAATGGTTCATTTATTATACCAATATTAAGAGATGGTACATTGTCTTAGGTACATTTTATATACAGCAAAATGCCATTAATCTTACTCACATGCAACTGGAGAGGTGCCAAATTATCGAACATCCTGGATTATCACACTGTACCTTTATTGACCTCAGTACTTACAGGCAATTTTTTATTGCCCTCTTATACTTGGGAAGTAAAACTAATCAGATGAGTACTCCATTCAGATATCACCTTTGTCTGCTGGTCTGGGGTCAGTAGGGTCCTGTTCTGTTTTTTGGAGTCTTCATAGCTGAAGCAGTTGGAGTAGGAGACACAGGGTTAGGCCTGATAGCACGTGTTTCCCGGCAAAACGCAAAACTTTCCGTCTTGGGACCATTTTGCTCAATTGCCAGATTATCACGATTCCCGTATTACTAGTCGCTGGATTAAAGGAATTCTGCTGTACTTATGACATGCTGGTAGTTGGCTCCACTCCCATCTTCAGGTCATTATAGTAACAGATTTTCATTACTTTTCACTTGTATTATTAACAACTTAAGCACAAGCCGAGTATTCTGTGGGTCCCTAGATTTGATCCCAACCATCTCATTAATAAAATAATTAAGGAATAAAAAAAAAAACGTGGAAAATACAAAATATCACTGTAACATGACAAACAAGCCAGTTAAACACAACAGTAAGACAGAACAATGAAAGGACACAAAATGGTCTATGTTAACAGAGCATAGTAAGGAAGACCATAAAATACAGTAATAGTTATCATCTGAGATTTTTGGTAATTTCAGCAGTTTTATCCATCAGGTTTATAACAAAGTGGCTGACCATTAAAAACTCTGCTCACATAAGAAAATGGTAGCACATTGTTTCCATTACAGCACTCCTCTAATACATAACATTAGAACTTGACCACTAAGATGTTCTGTTTGACTCAACCACAAACTTCTCAAAACAGGTAAAATAACACAAATGTTTGTATTAATATGGCCGAAGTTAGCCTGTAGCCTTTTCTAATCTCACCAACTTACATGGTAAAGTAGGGCACTGCACACATGGGGCCTGAAGCCTCAATGGCAGGTTTAGTATTCAGAGTTTTTGCACAAGGACTTGAGAAACTGAGTATCAGTTTCAATGCAAGGAATGTTAAGCCTCTCAAAGGATGAAGAAAAGCTTGTTGCCTAAATAACATGCTTTCACTTTCATAAATATATAAGGGACATGTTTGTGTGTGTGTATATATATATATATATAAAAAATTAATTATGCAAATTTAAGTTTGATTTCTACTAGCTCGTCATAATCAGTGCCACAAAAAAATTTCTCTCCTAGAGTTTCAATCAGCTACTACGCAGAAACTTTATTTTTTTTTATCCCACCGATACCAAGAAAAATGTTTTTTCTAAAAATACCTTGGAACAAACCGTTTCCTTCATGTCTTATCGCAGAATTGTTCTCCTCACTTTCCCCCACATCATTCCTCCAAAGAAAAAAAAACTCTTCCTCTATTCCCTCCATGTTTAGTTTGTGGGGGTAGATCAAGCACAAGCCATAAGGTGGCTAGCAGGAGCCACTACATGACTCAGCATATCTACCCCCTCTACCACTCAGCAGAGAGAAACTCAAAAAGTCAGGAACAACTGTTGCAGACAGAGATTTAAATGCCTACCTATGTACAGCTCAGCTGGTGTACTCATGAGGCTATTGGCTGGATGTCTGAGGAATTGTGGTTTGATTTCCACCATAGGCCAGAAACTCCTCTCTCCTCCAAAGCATCCATATGAATTCTGGGGCTCACCCAGCCTCCAATGGGTACCAGGGGCTTTCACAGTGTGAAGCTGATTACTTACCCCATCCAGTGCTGTGGTTTCAAATGAGTGGTGCTACACATCCACTTTCACCACCTGCCTTTATGGTATTAACAGGGACAACTTTACCCACGTATGAGATGGTGTCAGACAGAGATGAGATATTTGCACATCATTAATGGTAACCATACTGAACACTCGTAAAAATAAAGAAAAAAATTAAGCCAGAAAACAGAAAGTTGGAATCAATATAATGTGCTTGTATCACATCCATAGCTTGATTAATTTCCGTTATAATTTATTTTAAATCAGGGCTGCACTTTGACTTGCTCTGTATAGTAACATATTTTTGTTCCAATCACTTGGATTTTTGTTTTGAAGATACATAAATAAAATTCAGTACATAATAAATTCAACAGCAAAATTACCACTTTTTTTACTTCAGGCCCTCGATATTAAACATATCTATAATTAGTAAACTGAGGTCCATTCAAATGTATAGGAAGACAAAACACTGGAATGTAACGGACACCAATGCAATACATTCCTGTGGAGAAGTCAGTAAACATGGAATATGAAATAAATAACATGCACTGGGTTTCAAAAACAAAGATTCATTGTACCAATTTGTACTAGTTCATCAGCGCAAAAATTAAGTATGACTCAGGAAATGATACAGCAACGTCTGGATTTGGAATCACCCACAACATCATCTGTGTCCCCTGTGAAGCGTTGCATAGATGGCATTGGACTGCTTGTGACCGAGGACACAGGTGACAGACCTGTTGTCATTCCATCTGCACTGTTGCGGCTCTGCGATCTCTGCTTCTTGAGGTCTGCCAGTGTGCCTGCATTTATTGTTACAGACACATGAATGTTGATATTTCCATTACCTCCAGCTACACAACTTGCTGGCAGCCCTGCAACAAGCCAATGGCATGAAGTGATATCAAAATGGGAAATCCATCACCCTAGTACACAGAAAAACTGGCCCCAAAAAAGATATATGTAGCAACAAATCAAAATCTACTACCAAATCTCCACTCACACTGCACGATTCTTCAAGTATGTTGCATACATATGCCACAGATGATTCAAATTCATATATTCATGAATGCATGTCTGTAAACTGCTGTCACAGAAATGCAAATACCTAGAGCTCCAGCTTTGGAGTCATTACGTATCTCTTCATCCAGACCATTGTCCTGTCCCTCAGGAGCCCGTCTTTCTGTTGACACCACCAGATCACTCGCTACCACCTCACCATTTGCGGGGTTGTGAATAGGATCTGCAGGAGACATGTTCTCTAAGCATGCTGGCTCCACTCTGGAGTTACCACTGCCACCATCAACAGGAGCAACAAACACCTGCACATACATACAGTGTGTCTTAGTTGTCTCAACTTATAGATTACACAATATTAGATGAAAAAGTACCTGTGAATAATAAAGTAGGCGGAGTATGAAAGACAGCATCCACTACCTAATTTAAGGCATCTGTATCTGCGTAGGAACGAACAGTGGCAGCTTATTTGAAGATACAGTTCAACTGCTGAGGTTATAAAATGTCAAATGGGATGACTGATGTACATAAAGGGATACAGATTCAAAAAGAGGTGGCCATGGACTACATGAAGGTACTATTTGAACACTCACATGGACAGATGACTCAGGAACCCACAGTTAAGGATCTCATTCAGGATATGTGCTGTCCATTATGAGATTTGAAGATAAGGGTTCCTGAATAAGAGTCAGGAATGCTAACCATTCAACTGTAACATCTAATAAGTTAAGGCTCCACTCCGTACACATGAATGTGTAAGAATGTTATGGTTTAGTTTGGATCTGTAGTGCAACAGGGTGTTTAATGGCTTTTGCAGACCTACACTATTTCCAATGTCATAGCAAGGCCAATGGTAAAAAGAACAGTACAACAGTATCAATGTTCTTGGAAGAATACAAATTTGCAGCATGAAGGCATTTGTTTTTTCATTTCAGGACCAAACTTGTCTGTTGAAACAGTGAAGTTTTTGGGCATTTTTTTGTGCAGGGGAACCACCCTATCTTAAAGTGAGCATAAAACATGTCACAATACCACAATACATTCCACTTAAGAAGAAAATTTAAAACAGCTTTCACTCAGCAGCATGTGGTAGCATTCATGGCAATCAAATGCCTCTTGGAGGATTTAAACAAAGCAGTGTACTGACCCACAAGTTCATTCATACGTACACGGTAGCTGTTTCATGGTCAAAAGAAGGAGTAATCAAATTGTTATCAATAAAAATGAAAGGCCAAAATGTTCATGCAGAAAATGAATCAGATATGCTTAGGTGAGGCAAATTTTTTGAGGGGTACAATATAAACAGGTGACCCACAAATTCCACAGCTTAAAACTAATGCTTGAAAAATAAAATGCCAGAATTCTAAGAAATGGATCCAAAAATCCTGATTAATCTGAAACAAAAAAGAACTGAATATGGCTGCTATCCCAGCAAACATTTGTCTCAACATTGGAGTTACTCACTTCCTGCGCCAATCGCCGTGCTTCCTCCACTGCATCTTTCTTTGTGATAATTGTTTTGTCCCGTATTGATGTTCTTCGCACAGATTGTGTGCGTGTGTTGGACTGTGACCGATTCACCCCACGTTTCTTTGTATCCTGCAGCCTCTTTGACTCCTGTTCACTTCGCAGCTGCAAGATTCGTTCCCGCAGTTCAGGATCCTCACAAATATCTATGCAATAATCACAGTGAAGGCTTAAAATGTGAGGTACTTTAAACGTAAAGCGATGCTTCCTGAATGTGATCAGGACATTAATAACTCACCAGCAGGTGTTTCTTCATGTTTTGTCTTGGCATTCAGGTCTGCACCATTATACACTAACAACTCGAGCACTTCCAACTGAAACACAATTACATCTGGTTAACATATACAGAATGCGGACCAAGATAGCAAAGACTGTATAGTGACTCCACGCTGGATGATCCAGGGATAAAATCCCAGTGGAAGCAAGATCTCCCATAACTGTCCAGACTGGTCCTGGGGCCAACCCAGCATCCGACAAGTGGTATTGACCACACACCTCCATCTACTGCCAAGGTAACAGGAGAAGAGCTATACCTCTACTCATCCTCTGGGCCTTCATGGCTTATTCTAGGGTGAACTCTACCTTACCTTTACATACACAGAACAGGCTATACAGTATACAATCATAAATTCCACTGAAAGATTAATTGCATAGTTTCTTCTTTATGAATTGGGACTCAGAAGAATCAGCACAAATACGGACTGGCATAAAAAAAAGTAACGCAAATCTCATTAATAATTTCACTCAACATCGATTAAAATTTAAGAGTGCCATAAGCAGCAATGGAAAAAGCTTCACCTTATAAAACTTGACTATTTATCACTACCACAAAACCCCACCAATGCACTATATTATAACTCAGTTCAATCCAGTTCACATCATTGAATATTTCTGTAAGATCCATTTTAATCTCATAACCCATCTAAACCGTTGGCCAGGATACCTCAGTCAGTATAGCGACTTGCTACACGCTGGAAGTTCCAGGGATTGAATCCTGCTGGGGGACGAGATTTTCCACACCTGTCTAGACCAGCCCTGGGGCCCACCCAGCCTCCTATACAATGGGTACTGGCTCTTTCCCAGGGGTAAAGCAGCTGGGGTGTGGCATTGACCACCCACCCCCATCTAGCGCAGAGGTTACAGAAAGAGTAGGGCTATACCTCTACTCCCCCTCTGGGCCTTTGTGGCCTGTTCAAGGGTGAACTTTAACATTTACCCCATCTAAACCAGAGCTGTCTTTTTATACTCAGGTATCCCACCCACGGGTGTGATGTAGTGCCTGTACATAGTTGGAATACTCACATGTCCCCAGCAGGCAGCAGCATGCACTGGCTGCCAGTCATCATTGTCTTTCACATTGGTTGCAACATTTTGATCTAGAAGAAACTCCACAACCCTCAAGTAGCCATTTGCTGCCGCAATATGGAGCTATGCCACAAAAACAAACATAACCATTAGCTTGCACACCATCAAGTGAACCACTGTGGAATAATAATATAATACAAAGCTTTGCAAATTCTTGAAAGCAAACTAATATCCACCCTTGGAATGCTGATCCTATCACAGCTCCACAATAGACTTGTAACACAGTTTTCAGAGGGCTCCAGGAACTATGGCATTGCCAAAAACCACAATCCTGCAGTCCCTGGTTCAGTACACTTTCCCTATCTCCCTTCGCATGATGAAGGGCACAGACAAATTTGAAATGTGTTACATATGGACACAGAATTCCTCTACAAGCATAAAAAAGTAAGACACAAATAAAGAAGCATTGCACAGGCTATGAAGAAAATGAAGAGACCAAGTAGGGAAGATATACAAAAGATAGTAGGAAAATAGTAAACAACATTGTGCAAGAAGAGGATATGGGAGCAGAGAAGAACAAGGAAGACTTGAACCTGCATCATTACTACTGCAAGAACCTCAAACCTCACAACGATGACTTTGGCACAAGATGAATCCCTTGTTAAAATGTGACTGGCCAATGATGATGAATTATGTACCAACATCCACATCTTATAAACACAAAACACATACTGACTCAATAGAGGGAGGTGTCATTTTATGCCAGGGTTACATTCCTCAAAAACGTTGTGCAAATCGAACACAAAGTTCCCTTTCAAAACAGTATCTTTCCTGGGGGTTATGAGATTGAAAACCTCATCCTATACCATTAGTGAACATACAGACCTGTAGAGTATATGTGTATTGTATATACAGTATATATATTACATATTTCTATACATGATACACACATTTCTGTACAATATACTTATTTATTTCTAACACAATAAAAATGTAAGACACTGACATCTATTGTTTTTGGTATGGTCCATTCTGATATGACTTTGGAGGTCTTGCTACACAAACGCTTTAGTTCCTGACTTAGTACTTTATGTGCTTCTGTCAGCATTATCACAAATTATAAATATCCTAGTACACTACTATGAGTGAATCTAACATTACAGCATATGTCAACAATTTGTTCACCTGTCCAAGTCAGCTTATTACATATAATTTCCCTTCAATACTGAATGTCTTTTGCCGATTTTTCACTTGGATTGCATTAGGTGATGTATATTAAGTTCTCACTTGTTTTAGCAACAAAAGTCAATGCTGTGGAGGAGTGAATTAAATCAGCTGTGTGAATGTATCACCAATATAATCAATCCATAACTGTGACTGATGGCATGACAGTGACATCACTGTCTGCTAGCCTACAACACAAGACACAAGTAGCCATGGATCATGTAGCCCAAACTGCATTAAACCAAAAATTATCATGTATTGTTTATGCCAAATTGTATTAACCAAAAATTATAAGTAAATTCGAAAAAGTGGGGCAAATTTTCAAGTTGTGTCCAAGCAAAATCATGTGAAAAGAACTCTCGTAAATACAGACCTGTCTGTAATGTGAACCTTTAACTGAATGGGTTGGTATTTAAATTTTAGTGCACGCTTTATGAAAAACATATTTTTTTTAATATGTTAACATAAAATTATGAAATAAACAGCCATTTGTGGAAAATAATAGAACAGTGATTATTTTGCAGCATGTCTTACAACTGCAGTAAATTTCTTTATTACCAAAATATATAAAATGGATTTCTAGGAGTTTCTTTTTACATGTGTTCGTATATGGCTACAGAGGCCGTTGAAAGGTTAAACAAAAAGTGACATCTCATGCAGCAACTATGTATTTAATGATTGTGCTTCCATTTCAAAGGTTGTATCATGACAATGGAGAGAATCATTAGCCATAAATATTTCTGACATAATAGCCTGGAAACACAGCCACGATTTAAAGTGGTTATCTTTTAAATACCTGTTTGCAGTTTTAGATCTACAGCAACTTGCACAGGTTAACATATATGTCTGTACTCAATGTTTAAGGAATAACAAATAAGCACCCAATCACAGAATTATAACACCACGTACAGGTGTAGCCCCCTGGTGGTCATATGCTTCCAGATCCCTGCCCTCTGCTGCCATCTGCTTAAGGTCTTTCAACATCTGCAGCTCTGTTGATGCTCTTGTCTCATCTATCAGCTCCTGAGTAACCCCATGGCGTGCCATCTCACCTTCAATATAGTCCAGTGCTGCCTCATCTTCACAAATGTCATATGGCATATTCCCATCTGCATTCACAGCAAGCAGGTTGGAACCTCTGCAATGCAACTATGTTAACGTTAATGTGATCCACTGATAAGTACTGCAGATGTCTGTGGCTTGGCAATAAACTAAGGACAATCAAGATAGCAAGTTGTTACCCATCACACAAAAGTATCCCAGCATCCAAATGGGAAGACTGAAGGGGGAGGAAAAAAAAAGCACACGTCTGATCAGGCAGTCTATCATCCAAAACTCAAATACTTAACCTCAAAAATGGGAAGCAGTACAACCAGATCATGATGTTTCAGCTACATACAATCGCAGTGGGCTAATAATATGTAGTAAATGTCAAGTTTCTTAATTCTGCTTCAGCCAAATCAGAAGTACATTTAATATGCTGGATTTCAGAACAAATACCATACTCTGCAATCTAGGATTATTCCGAAAACTGTACCTATTGTAGCCATGATGATGTAAAGGAAACATGGAATCTTAACAGATTAAAAATACAGTTGTACCTATGATCAGCTATGCACCATGCCATGAAGGAATATGGTGATATAGTTCTAGTTACACACTTTCTTAACCCTGCCACTAGATGGAGGCAAATGGTCAGCTGCATGCCCTGGTTGCTCTACCTGCAGGTAAAGCATGTTTTGCACCCATTGAATATCAGGCTGGGTGGGCCCCATGGTCAGTCTGGACACTTTGAAGAAGCAAAAATTCTCTTGCCCATGAGGGGAATCCACACACAGCTCCTTAGTCTTCCAGACCACGACATAGTCATTACACTAAATTATCCACGTTCCCAACATGAAAAGCTAAATACTCTAATACTCAAAATATGTGTGGAATTTAGTTTGGATTCCTGTAATAACATGTTGTGAAGTAAATATACTTATGATTACAGAAACTGTAAAATTCTAAAGATAGCATGAAATCTTACCACACAAAGAAATAATTACAAAATGTATGCCCCACCGCTAATCACAAACTCATGGCATAACAAGAACAGTATATAATTTGTTTATTTAAAATATTTTCCAAGAACAACTCCTTACCGACTGATGAGGTATCGGACCAGGTGTAGGTGGCCACACGTAGCAGCAGCATGAAGAGGTGTCCACCTCTCACTGTCCTCTGCATTTACATTGGCACCATATTCAATTAAAAGCTTCATCATTTCCTCATTATCATCAATACAGCACTGGTCACATAAAAATACAATGAATTATATCAACTCTACATAATTTCCCAAGATTTTATTATACTGCAGATAATAACATTACAAGTCTGTATTGTTGTTTTTCTACAACACCTGTCATAATCTGGGCAATTTATATGTTGTAGGTTTGCTCATTCTACTTGCAGTCCCAGTCTCTGCACATCCAACTTAATGGGAGAAACATCAAACTATTCTGCCCCAGAGGTTTAATGATTTAAATGACCGTACATGCCTAAGATCTCAGTATATTTTCCAAATGCATTCCTTGTGATTTTTGATAACACTCAACGTTCAGTTACATTCATTCATTCCATTGGGACATGCATTTCCTTCCACCAACTAGTATTCCATTCTCCCGCACTTCATCTTGCCATCTATTTCTTGGTCTACCTCTCAGCCTCATTGTTTCCAAATTCATATATAATACTTTTTTGGGAATTCTATTGTCTTCCATTCTCCGTAGATGCCCAAACCAGCATAATTTATTTAACCTTATTGTCTCTGTTATAGTGGGTTTTTTTAACCATTGTATAAATTTCTTTATTGATTAATATTCTACAATTTTATTTTTCACTGTCATATAAAAGTAAGGTAAAGTGCACCCTTGTACAGGCACAGAGGTTCTGTACAGGCCGTATGGCCCATAGGGGGAGTAGAGGTATAGCTCTACTCTTTCTTGACCATGCCAGTAGAAGGGGGTGAGGGTTTTGTCATATACTGGGCCTAAAAGTCTTCTACACACTTTCCTTTCAAAAATGTTTATTTGCTTTCTATCTCAATTTGTTAGTATCCAGGTTTCTGATGCACATGTTAAAGTTTTGTCTATTATTGTGTTCTTTAGTCTTAATTTTAGTTTTTTAGATACATTTTTATTTCTAAAAAATTTTTGTAGCAGGAAGTATGTTTTGTTAGCATTTTTTATTTTTTCTTGAAAATCTATTTGGTGCTTATTATCTTCACTGAGTATAACACCTAGATATTTAAAATTTTCAACTCTTTCAAATGTATAGTTTTTTATTGTTAATTGTCCTGACTTATTTTGTTTTGAGCTGTTAATGTTCACTTGCTGAATATACAATTCTGTTTTTTAACCGTAGTAAACGATGATGATTTACACATAAAGTACTTTATTCCTGTCTTTGTTCAGTATACAACATATTAAGAAATGTTGAAGACAATAAACTGTAGGACTTTTAAGTATGTATTTTGTCTTAAAGCCAATCTGTCATACAATGAGGCATTTATCGGAAAACAAAAGTAAATTAGCTGTTCCTGAAAAGCAGGTTTTATGGTGAACCAGTATAATAAAAAATAAAATCCATCCAACTTTCAATGCCGACTCAGACCCATAATTTAACTGTAGTCCAACCAGTAGTTTTGGAATTGAAACATGCAGAAAGACAGACACTACTTCAAAGTAATGCATTCCTTTTATGTATTTCACACAAAAACTCTAAAATCATCTTATAGTAGCTTAAGTTATATATGTTATTTGATAAGAAACATCAAACCATATTTATCGAACCCTATACTAAAGATGATTTATCATTCACTTTTTCATTCAGTTCTGTCATATGGCATAATTTTTTGGGGAAATTCACCACA
>Ga0123355_10002819_pt1 | contig 24688 bp, 17 predicted proteins | sample TergutEmb28metaG_3_FD_89872 | JGI IMG/M metagenome (GOLD analysis project Ga0123355, IMG submission 89872) | Embiratermes neotenicus P1 segment gut microbial communities from Petit-Saut dam, French Guiana - Emb289 P1 | ecosystem: Host-associated > Arthropoda: Insects > Digestive system > Gut ...
CCGTTTCCTTATTTCATGTAGGATATTCCTCTGCTCCTTGACTCTCAGTAATACTTCTTCATTTCTCACATGATCGGTCCAACTGATCTTTTCCATCCTTCTCCAGCACCACATCTCAAAATATTCCACATATACCACATGGTTACATAAAGGAAGATAAGTGGGGTATATAGCACGCGTGGGACAGATGAAAAATACGTATAAAATTCAGTCGCAATGCCGCAGGAGGAAAGCCCCTTTGGAGACCTGCATGTACGTATAAATGGTAAGATAAAACTGATCGTAGGAAACAGTATGTTGCGACGTGGACCGAATCAATCTGCCCCCCAAAAATAGATCATGGGTAGACTGATGTAAACGCGGTAAAGAACCTTCGAGTTACGTGAACAACTTTGCATGATTTCCCCACCTAAACCACTACCAGAGTCTCACAAAGCAAGCAGATCTGTTCTTGAATCAAACGACATGAAAATGCAGTATCATAAGTAAACCGTAAGTACTGCAGCCAGTGCTATGGTTTGTGCAATATTTTCAGGGTCTCAATGCGCTCTGTTGTTGAGACGCACTTTAGCACAAACAGGCCTCGTGCCATCTCACAATTTTCCTTAAGCTTCCTTCCCTTCTTGAAAAGTTGTCTCATTCCTTTCCCTCCTTACTTGAAGCTCTCTTTGCCGCCACGCCACGCGGTAGTTCCCGTTTATGTCACCACCTTCTTTTTATATATATATCCCCCCTCCATTTTCCTGGTGCCCGCCACTTCCAAGTAGTAACCCTTTCTGTGCAACTCCCTCCATCTTTGTTGCACTCACAGACGTGACCTATCCTGTCTCTCTGTCGTGTTATCGGGGGTTTCCGCCTGACTGGGCCCGGTGTAACGTCCTCGTATGTGTGCGTGAGAGAGAGAGAGAATACAGATGCGCCCGCTCGCCCGCCCACCCACCGCTTGCCTTATCGTGGTTCTGTCCCGTTACGTCGCCCCGCTCCCTCTTACTCGACTGCCGCCTGGAGACGACCGCCACTACTAATGGAAACCTGATAACGAAGAGAACCGCCTAGTGCAGGAAGGCAGAAACGAAAAGAAAGAAGAAGAAGAAAAAAATAAAGTTTGGGAGTTATGAAAGCATAAAATAGAAAGGCAAAGAGCCAAGGAAAGAGGTCTGCCTTATTCACAAGTATGTGAAAAAGACAGAAGAGTAAGGATATGAGAAAAGTATTGTGTAAAACACAATAAATTGATCATAATTTTCAAAGTAAACTGTTGGTTATATTTCACGTGTAGTTCAGAAAATGCTGTATTATTAACTGACGAGGGAAGTTCCTGAAGACTGCACCGTACATAATCAGCGTACCTCGTGATCAAAGGATAACACGCAGGCATACGAGGCTTCAAATTCTAAAGCGGAACTTCAAACTATTTATGACACCGTGCATTTTGGTAGGTTGTGAATGTGGCCGACGAACCTGTTTCTACTCTAAATATGGAGGCAGGACCTTCCTACGTGTGATTGTTAGCTATCGTTCACCCTAGAACAGGCCATGAAGACACATAGGTGACGTAGAGTTATAGCTCTACGATTTCTTTAATATCGGCGCTAGATGAGGGTGGGTGCCGAACGTTTATACCTACGTACCTACCAAACTACACGGCGTCAAGTGCCAGATTATCACAATCTTTGTGTGGAAAAAATAACAATAAGTCGTATACCTAACCGCCCAAATTGTGGTGTAATTTCACATTAGGCCTACATATGTAAAGTACAAATGTGGCCGCGGGCCGCACAAGCTGGCGGGCCGGGGATTGGAGACCCAAAATCTTATGTCGTCACGCCCTACTCAAGGTACTGCCCCTACATTTGGCTTGACAAACAGCTGCATGTCGTATCTTTAAATCCGAACCTTCAATCGGGATAGTTTCCGAGTACCTCCCAAACTAACCATATTTAGCAGGTACTTTTTTGAGTTCTATATAGATGGAAGGAGAGAGGCTGAAACTGTCCATTATCGTGGTTAGCATCACGGTCTTCATAAACTGTATGGCTGGCATCATCCTCTGGTACCAGCTTTTACCCTTCATTGGATCTCCGATGATTTTCTTCTAACAACCCAACACTGTTACCAGCCAATTTAGGTGTCAGAACTTGATTTTGTTGTGCATGACGGAAATGAGTTGTTTAAAATAAAGACATTTAATTGTCATCAAAGATCGGTACTATTTTTATGCTCTGTCAGTGCACATCCTACTTCTCAAGAAGTACGATTTCATTTTTGCAGCTTGTACTATTATTTCGCCGTTTCTTGCTATGGATTTCCGGCAGTTGTTACTCACATTTCCGTTATTGGGAGCGTCCAGGCCGGTTTTGGGGCCCACCTTTCTTCCCATTCATTAAGTCCAGAGGTAAGGCGGCCGAGGCGTAAAGCCGACCACTCACTTCCATCTAGTGCCAAGGGCAAGAATGAGAGGCACTGTACGTCCATTCCACAATGGGCCTTAAAGGCGTGCTCACGGATAGATTCACATTTCACCTTCCTTCCCTTGTTCTGCTTTTGCAACGGCAACGCGCATCGGTGCGCCAATAACATCGTCATGTCTGGCGTTCTGTATGTAAAAGTTACAGGCCCGCTAAACGGACTTGCACAAAATTTCCGACTGGGAGTTTTTACTAAAATCTTTCGACGCATTCTAATTTTGGTTAAAATCGGGTAAAAACAACGTACACTTTACACATAACTACACGCAATTCTGGGGGGAAAAAAACTCCATCTCAAACCATTAGCAAAATATTTACCTAAGGAAAGAACTTTTTCTCGTGTCCTAACAGCCCCCAGTGGGGCCACAGCTTCCCCATTATCGAGGCTTCACGATCACACTCAGACACACCGCATTCGGTAGGACTCCTTTGAGCGAGTGATCAGCCCAACGCAGAGACCTCCACCTGACAACACACAGCACTCACAAGAGACAAACATCCATCCCCCGGCGGGATTCAAACCCGCAATCCCAGCAAGCGAGCGGCCGTAGACCCACGCCTCAGACTGCGCAGCCACTGACCTTCCTAGGAAAGACTCTTGGAAAAAAATATTCTACGAGGAGTAGCACACATTTTACGTTCGATGCAGGTTTTAATGAATTTTCACGCGTTTCGAAATAATTAAACCAAACTGAAGGAGCTATGCTTAGACTTCCGACCTTGTCGTATGGAGTCACCACTGCCCAAAGTTGCAAGTACTACACAGAAGACTGAGGAAAAAAACTCATTTGGTGTTGACGATCTATATGCCCAATAATTTGCCGTTTTTGTTTTAGTGGTTGACCTGGATGGGGCGCCTTCGGATGAGACAAATTCGGGGGACAACTCTAATGCAGGGTCCAGTGCAGGAGGAGCGGATGAGGACCGGGCTCGGCTACAGCTCAAGAGGAAGTTACAGAGGAACCGGACTTCCTTTACCAACGAGCAGATCGAGAGTTTAGAGAAAGGTAGCGTGTACAGGTGTCATGCAGAGTTCTAAGTCGACTATGAACCTACGGGCCGAAACGTAAAGTCCCACACTTTGCACTGGATGGCGGTGCACTCCCACCGTTATAACACTGGGAATCCCCACCGTGCCCCACCGGACAGAAGTCAGGGAACGTCCCAGAGATGGTGTAGACTTGTCGACAAAAACAGAAACTTCGCTCCCGTATACCATTTCCTTGTCCTGAAGTTAAGGTCACCAGACAATAATGTCGCACCCTTATTAATGTACAGCGCTCAGGTCAATAAAGCACTAAGCTTAACAAATAATAACCATCATGACATAAACCCTACGCTTAAGGAACAACAAATTAACCAGCCAAACAGCACAATTTTCGTTAGTAAACCTCAACGTCTCAGTATCATTGACAATGAACACGATACTAAAATTTTTCCGTTCACCTCTTTCAAGTTAACCTTCCTCCCTAAGATTCAGTTTAATATTATCCTTCTTTACCCTTGGCTTTGCGAATAACCGCTATCCTCACAAAAATTCTGAACGGATCTCACATCTACATTTCGGTTTCCCGAACAGCAACAGCCCAACCATATAAATGACGATACTCCACAGTATGAACATTCCGCTGACTGTTATTGTCTTAAGAACTTTGTTTACAGACACTTCTAACTTATATTCGTCATTATAAAATTACATTATTATTCAATCGACGACGACGCAAGTATTAGAATTAGTTTAGCTCGTTAGTTAAGCTCGACTAATAACTTTCGTCTAATGTTTATTGGACCGTGCATCATTGTGATAGTTGAAGAATAAAAGACCAACTTGATGTCACTTGCTACTTTATTTCACTTCTTATGTGCCCAACATGTTTCGGACATTAATATATCCATCATCAGGAGCTTGCGACTATTCTGTTGAATTACCACATTGGTCGTATTATTCTTGGTTCGATGTGTTTTGGAGTTTCGGTGTGGTTGGGTTGGAGTGGTATCCGTGTCGCAGGCTGAAGCCTGTTGAGCACATTAGAAGTGAAATAAAATAGCAAGTGACATCAAGTTGGTCTTTTATTCTTCAAATTTCGTCTAAATCATGTGTACATATATATATATATATATACACGTACATTAATACTGTAATTTATGTTTGTATGCGTCATCACGATCTAATGAACTACCGAAAGGATCTTTTCCAGACAGACACTTGTAGAAAGCTTATGATTGGGAAGTGATGGCAGTCTGCTTCGTTTTTTATTAATTCCTCCTCAGAAAATATTTTTTCTTCACCAGAATAGCATATGGTGAAGAACTGATGGTGCTGCGTCAAGCGGAGGCCAAGGGAAACTAACATATTGCACGTACTTCCCTTGGCCTCCGCTTCTAAATGTTTCTTATTTAAACTTGGTAGGAAGCTACGATTTCTTATTTACGTGTTTCTTCCGATCCATTGATCTCCAAAAGAAATTACCCAGCATCAAGCGTCATTAAGTACAGTGTTTAATGTTTAATAAACTTGAGATCGTGTAATTCTGGCTGCTCAAATAGTCTGATGCTGCTACGTGAGAATTATTTTAACGGGTGCAATTAGTACACAGAATTTCAGTTCCTACCTCACTGAAAACACAATTCACGTCCACCATAAAGACCAATCGGAAAAGAAACAAAATTTAGGGAAACAGTCGTTTGTAGTGACGTTCATAAGGGCACAAATACAGTATGTAAAAAAATGCAGTGTTCTTTGATTTTATATCATGCGGTACATATATGTGTTGACAACTTGCTAGTAACTGTAATTATTTGGCACGCCGTACGACTTATGCTATTTACGATTTTAAAAGACGCCCCAGTACATTTTCTCTTCCCTCCCCCCCCCCCTCCCTCCCGCCCGCTCGTGTTTTGTCAGAACGTAACCTAGGCCGGGCTGAAGTTGTGTTGTCAACTCTGCTGACTTTTCTCTATATATGGAAAAATTATTCTTCAACTACACCAACCAGGCAGAAGCGGTAGGTGGCTTGAAACTATTGATTTTCGATAAGGTGACTTCTTCCTTCCTCTATGCGACTGCTTTCGTTCCAGTTCTTCCCTTTCTACTTTATTTTCAAATTGATGCCGTAGACACGCAAAGGCATGTGGATAAAGATTGATAACATTAGGGGAGAAAAATGGCATAGCGTGAGGGGCGATATGAGTCGATGTGATTGATAACTTGTAATCGGATCGCACTTGTTGTCAGCTGCCGGAGGGAAAACAAACTGCAAGTATTCTCAACACCATGACTTCGGATGCTACACACACACACACACACACACACACACGGCATCAACTCCGTGTCTTAACGGCCAAACCGTCGAGGCGTGGAGATAAAACTCCATGTATTCCAAACTTTGGCACTATGCGAGTTGTCAAGATTCACGCTTCAGTTGCTTTAGCTCCCATAAAATACTCGTAACATCAAAAAATTTCGTATTGGAGGGTGTTTATTAAATAACGCCGAAACTTTCCATTTTCGATCGTGTCCGTCCGAAATAACCTGTTGCCTGAAATTTGAACAAAATTATACTCGAAACCGAGGACCTCTGGGTTGTTACGCTGAGTACCTGGATTACCGACTCCGGACGTTTCGGGAGTACGTACCGCTTTCTTCTTCAGGGGTCGAGTCTTCTGAGCTTCGGGAATCAATAACCCTGTTAGTAATCTTAACGATCCAGAACACCTGACTCCCCCAACAACAGTGTTGTGGAAATTTCAAATCTCGAAAAGTTTTACCAGCTTTCTTGAAGACGGCTTGTGAAATCAGAGCTTCCTGTGGCAGGGAATGTTGAAATGAAGCCTACAGTCTTGTGGGACGTGACGCCGTGTATATTGACTTTACTTTTAAAGACATTAAGATCGTAAACGTGGAGTAGTTTCCTCCGAAACGTCGATACCGGTCTATTAGACCACACAGAGTCACCTCACAGAATAATGTGATCTTCACAAGGAGCTTCCTGTCTTTTTCCTTCTCATTATTACAGCCCCGCTCTACAGATCACCTTATTGTATAACATGGGCTGAATATTTGCTAGGACCATCCACAGGTGTTCCTAGGGCCGGGATAGCTCAGTCGGTATAGCGACTAGCTACAGGCTGGACGGTCCGGGGATCGAAGCCTGGTGGGGGCGAAATTTTCCACATTCGTCCACACCGGTCCTGGTGCCCACCCAGCCTCCTGTACAATGGGTACCGGGTCTTTCCTGGGGGTAAAGCGGCCGGGGCGTGGTGTTGAACACCCGCCCTATCTAGCGTCGAGGTTAAAGAAAGAGTATAGCTATACCTCTACTCTCCTTCTGGGTCTTCGAGGCCTGTTCTAGGCTGAACTTTACCTTTACCTTTCATGTAGTTTCTAGAACTAACGCCTAGAACTCTAGATGTCTAGACAATGACCATCAGAAAACTGCATGAAGAGCAGACGTGCATCAGTCCGGTTGCCAGGTCGCCACGGCAAATTAATTTTGTAAAGGGTCGCAAAGTATTTGTGGGCCCTCAGTGTGGAGCCTAGAATTTTGAGGTGCCCCCCCCCCCCCAGATATTTGGATAATTTGTGCATCCCAATACAGAGTGTGGCCTTCTGGGATATCACGTTGTGTGCAGCGGTACACGGATATCGACGCTTCAAAGCAGCCTACTGCCTCTACTTTCAACTTCTTCAGGAAAGTTCATAAAGAGTTACCAAACCGTAAGGCGTAATATCCTAGACGAAAGCGTTACGACTGTCATCGGCTTTACGTCTGATCCTTATTCATCCGGTTTCGATCCTGTAAATTTATCACCTGATATGGTGTAGCTCAATAACTAAACAAAGACACAACAGCTGAATTTCGCACCCTAAACACCGTCAGACGATTGTGTTATTGAACTGTAACTTGATCAGGGGTGAGCAAATTTTCACTATCGGAACACTACGGAAGTAGTGAAGTTATGCGGGACACAAAGTACATTACTGGCACACTCACCTCTACCTCTGTGGACTTAAAACAACTGGTAATGGAACATGCATCCCCAATTTACTGTGTGAACACAATCCAATCGAGTGCAGACATGCATTTTGACCAAAAAAAAAAATGAGCAGATAAAGGCGCATGAAGACCCAGCAAGCCAGGCCGTGTCTTATACATAGGACAATCACATGCACCTTTTGGTTAGATTTGTCTACAATTTCAAACGCAGCCTCCTTGAACGAGTCGGTTCATTTTAACAGTTGGGAAATAAACAATCTCATGTCAATTTTTCTAATGTCTGCCCTGTGCAGTTACAAATAGAATGGTTTACTCTTATTTGTTCCCGTACTGCAGTTTCAAAAATTGTTCGTCCATAGACTTTATTTCACAACTACGTAAGATAAGAGTCTCCTGATTGTTTTAAACGTCTTAGTTTATAATAAAGGAAAATGATTCGATCAGGAAGCGTAATAGAGCGTTTAAAATCATCGCAGACAAACTTATCAATTGACTGTATTGAAACTGTATCAAGATGTGACACACATTCCAATCATCTGTATGGCCCTTCCACTTCTCTGCGTACTTGCCTGTACGTATAGAAAGAGAATACTGGTTAACCTACCTGTCTGTCAACTGTATACTGAATCAATTCATTTTCTTTTTCAGAATTCGAGAGAACACACTATCCGGATGTATTCGCTAGAGAGAGATTAGCAGCAAAAATTGGCCTTCCCGAAGCTAGAATACAGGTAAGCGACAGACCAAGCTCCCAGAGTAAGCTGAAAAAAATCTGTAGGATGGTTAGGCCATGAGATATCGAGTTTATGTTTTACCGTCTACTTCGATGTGCGTCAGACCATATTACTGACCCTTCAAATTACGGCTCGCGGACCGGACATATTGGACACTATGTCGGAAAATCGTTATTTAACCTACCTGTTACAAAATTCTAACATTAAAACAGCCCAGACTTGTAAACTAGACGAAAATTCCGGCCCGTAAATACAGAATTAATTAATCAAGTATCCCATCATGTGAAAGATCTTCATTTAATCAGTCAAGCATCTCACCGTGTGAAAGATATTCATTTCTGGTTTCCTGAAAACAGTGCTTCCCCTTAAGATTTATTTCTATCGCATAATCCTCCATGTGGAGGCTAGTCTGTTCTAAATCTTCCATCTTGAAGATGGAGGTAACAAGTTCCACCTAACTCTATGGCGTTACATCTCAGAAGACTGCGATAGCCACATAAACTATCGCATTCTGCAGTGCCAGATGAATCCAACCCTGCCCGATCTTCCAATTAGACTCAATTTCGTAAACTACCCGTGTCAAAAGTAGCAGTAAAGCATTTTCTTGACACTAAGCCCTCCGTAAGATTCTGAGAATTGCAGGTGCTCCCAGTGGGTGTGTTTCATTGCAATTCGAGAACAGCGTACGTCCGTAAGCATAGATAAACAGATTTCAGAAAATTTAGTATCACTAAAATTAGTTTATTAGTCGTGTACCTTACACTAATATTATAGATTGACATCTGTCAATTAGAAATCTAATATTCTGGTATTGATATCTTGGGGATCAGTTTCGCTGATAGACAATTCCTTAACCGAATGCGATATGTAACCGTTTGAGTGCACAGGTAACATTATTTCATTCGATATAAATTCCAATCCTTCTGAAAAAGATACAACCCCCGTCTCTGTAGGTAGGCTACGGGAGTTCGGCACCACTTTTGGCGCGAAAATTTGAATCGTGTTTTGAACCAACCAGAATCCTCAATTTAGATGGGGTTACACAGCCCAGCCAATCAAAGACAATGTCCCATCCCTCCAAAATGAGAGTTACGATTTGTTGAAAACAAAAGTCAAATTTTCCCGCCGAAAGCGGCGCCGAAACCCCTAGCCTACCGACGCACCTCTGTCGCCAGATCTAATAAAGTTATCAGCAACGACACAGCCATTTTATTCCGTGGAATGCAGGTTCCGGTTTCTTTTATTACGTTCCCCACTCGATAAGCCCTCCAACTCCCTTTAAATTAAACAGCATAACATTATTTTAAGACGATCCAATTATGAAACAATGTGCACAGTCAGTAATCAACAGACAGGCTACTAATGTCAGAAGTTCATTATCGCTACGTAATATCTTACCACACGAATTAGCCTATTACGATCGAACGGTATTTGAAAACTAGGTACCGTAATTTACCAAACCCTTAAAATTCTTCCAGAAAATGGAAACATTTATCAAACACCACGGAAAGTCCTGGCGCTTGGTGTTACCAAGTTAAGTCGCTTCGCGAACGTAAGCACAAACAAAATTAACCTAATTATTCAACGGTCTTCCCTTCACAGACGTTTATCTTTCCATAATTAAAAAAAAATCATAAGTTAGAGTGCTCATTAAGTCCTCACGACACTTCAGTGTTACCTGCTGATTAAACATGCCAATTAACATATATTTGTAAATACACTTTCGTGTAATCATTTAACAGGATCTAAGTTCAGTTTGCTCATTAAATTTACTGGTAAATTAACTCCCCACCCTCCTCCATCCCTCACGTCCTGGAACCCGGTTTATAATTAATTTACATTGCGCTGCTGTGTTTACGCTTATCAATAGGTTTGGTTCTCAAATAGAAGAGCGAAATGGCGAAGAGAGGAGAAGATGAGAAACCAGCGACGCGTAGTGGAGCAACCGAGTACTTCACCTCCAAGACTCCTAAATGGAAGTAGCTTCTCCAACAGCCACATGTATTCGACAATTCCTCCACCGATGAGCATGGCTGATTCGTACAGGTGAGTTCGTAATTTCAACAATAAAACAGAGAGTTTATTACGCCAAAAACACAAAAATATTATACAATTGGTATTTTGTTATGGCAACGTGTTTCGGTCTTTCTTTAGACCATCTTTAGGTCACAGTTCGTAAGTAAGGGGTACAATGTATTATGGAATCCCATATTACTTACAAGGTGTACGCACTGATTGTACCTCTTACTTAAGAAAGTTGGCCTGAAGATGGTCTAAAGCAAGACCTAAATATGTTGCCATAACAAAATACCAATAATTATATATTGTTGTGTTTATAACGTAATAAACTCTTTGTTTTATTGTCAGAATTGAAGCACATCGGAATGTCTTCGATTAAACCCGCAATTTCAAGTAACGATCCTTTCAAAAGCTGTGCTTACCTTACGAATGTTCACAATCCGACGTGGGTCTGCATTATTACATTTCAACCGAAAATTGCTGGATATGACGCACATATTTTAATGTAATTCTCTATGAATGACATTTATGATATTACTACTGTAGTCGAAACAACGAGGCGACTAAGATCCCGAAATTGGTCTGCCATACAACTGTACTAGTAGCAGTAGTAGCAGCAGCAGCAATAGTTGCAGTACGTAAACGTCATTAAACAGAAAGATGACAGAACACACCACATTTTTTTACGTTCATCGCAGTACGATCACCTAAACGTACAAATTTACTAGCACTTTATTTTAAGGAACTTTTTCAGTTACAGAGGTTACGTAGATTTAAAATTATTAAGTACAGTCATTTGGATATCATGTAAAATAACGTGGTTGTGGACTGTCTTAAGACAGGTTACTATTCCAGCGTAGGCCTGCATGAAATGACGAAAACAAAATAATTCGGAACAAATGTGATGTGCACGGGATCTGAAAAGGGATCTCCCGGGAAAAAAAAGGAAAGTTTGCTGACTGCCACTTTCAGTGACAAATTTGCTGATAAACTTAACTGTTTGCAGAAAACATGTATTACTGATGAACCTGACATCAGATGTCATCACAAAAAACGTACGTTTTCTACACGGCAAAAATTAAGAGTAAGGCAGAGGGGATGAACAACTTTTTTATTAAATGTTTTCCTTTCCGAATGTTTAACCTTTTAAAGCCTACCGGTCACGTGATGCACCACCAGTTTAACATTCAACAAATGTACGCTCTGTCCACGCTGTATTTATGTGTTCTGTATTTATCTGAGAACAAACAGCGACTTGTGCCACTTACAGCATAAACTGATTGGTTTTCATAACCACGATGAAAAGTTTTACAGCGCGGTACGAACTGGGCCTTTAAATAAAGCGGTCTGACATTCGTATTTAAAGTGTTAATGTATTACTCTTACATCTGATAACTCAGTCAAAGGGAAGTGCAGAAAAATAGCGTTGTGTGCTCGTGTTGATACAGAAAGTGCAGTTCAGTCGGGCAAATACCGAATTGAATTAGTACTTACGGTCGTATTTTAAAATACAGTCTAACAACACTTGATTCTGCGATATTTCAGGCTACCGCCGCGAAGTAGATGAGAATTGCGCTCTTCAGGGTTTTTACGCAGAGTGCAGTGGTAATTCCTTACTGGCGTTTCGGAACAACCTAGCGGTCTCGAAACGTCGGTGAGGAAAGCATGAAGAAGGAATACCAACAAGATGCAACAATATAGATGATTTATTGTCAATTCCAGATGTTGATTATTGATTAATGTCGAGACATTAATCAATAATCAACATCTGGAATTGACAATAAATCATCTATATTGTTGCATCTTGTTGGTGTTCCTTCTTCACGCTTTGCTCATGATGCACGGTCACAAAAACATAAAGTCGGTGAGGAATTGCCACTTCTCGCTGCATAATAGCCCAGAATTGCGCAGTTCTCAGCACGTACGTCTGACAAAAATATTACAGACAGCACATAAGTCGAGATTGTGTAGAACTATGTACAAGCCACTTCATAGTCTGTAGCATTATAGTAACGAATGAAGATTGTAAACGTGAAGATAAAAGAATACGAAGGAGACCTAAATGCTGACGGCAAGATATTAAAATGGACATTGAAAGTTTAGGGCATTATGGTGTCGATTCGATTCATGTATCCCACGACAAGGCCCGGTGACGGGATCTTGTGAAAACAGCAAGTAACTGTTTGGAAAAATGACACACTGCAGATTGAGGCGGCAAGCCCCACGAAAGATGACTATACACCACTCAACGAGAATTCATGACTTCAAGAGACTTAAAACTCCACGTTAACTACCAGCTGAAAAGCTCATAACCAGTTGAGCTATTATCAGCTTCTGAAAAAGGGTTATGCTCCAGTAAGTTAGCTGATCCACTACCTTGTTGGAAACATACCAGCCACCTCACGTATGCGTCATACGACGTGCTACATAATGTTCACGCGCTACTCCACAGACTCATCCGTCGATCACTTCTTTATTCTTAGAAGAAACCAAGGGATAATATCACCTGTAGGAGTGCTGCCATCTATTTATGCTGTGTTGTATTATATCCTTGAAGCTCAACTGTTTCTTCGGCCTCAGCATGTATCTTAAGAGTCAACACAGTCTCTCTCAACCTCTTTCGTAATAATGGTAACTCGGATGTCACATCACTGGTAAACATGACCTGTTTGTAATTGCACTGTTATCCACAGCACCGTGGATTAACTCAAAACACGAGTATTTATGTAATGTAGTTCAGACCTACTTAGTGTCTATGTATAAAGAGGCAATCCAAGTAACGTTTTTACAGTTTCAGGATGAACTCCTAATCTCGACAAACAAGGGGGTCAAAATGGCTGTGTTCGACAATATGGCGCATAAAATTAACAGCTACGTTCTTGGCAGTTTATTAAACCCGGTTTCGGCCTGTTTTTAAACGGTATATCAGAAAAACACGAAATAAAGTACACAAAGATTGAGTACAGTTGATATTTAAACTACACAATAATATGCAATATCAAACAAAAACTTGTGAAGCTTTTGGGGACATACGCGGAAAAAGTATTCCTATGACCTTACGTAAAATAACATTTGTGACGGGAAAACAAGGCCAAAAATCGAAAAGACCGCATGACACAATGCCAATATCTCTCACTGCAAACTTCGCCAAAAATTCGATCAATGGTTCAGAATGCAGACTTTATATTCAAAACTATGGACATGCAGTCCTACATACAGTCTTTTTTCATGGAGTAATATGACTTAAATCTAAATTTCCTGACGACGTTTACTGAAAGTCACAATTACGGACTTCAAATGTGAGTCTGTGTAAGAGTTAATACTAAGATATGAATAATATCACCACCATGTATCTGTGCCCTTTTTAACTTTGTAAATATCACGTCATGGTAGGAAAGGGAAAAAATCCATAATTTATATAATTCGCGTAAAAATATAGGTAGGTAAAGTGATCCCTTTACAGACCCGGCGTGGCCCAGAGGGTGGATAGAGGCATAGCTCTACTCTTCCATGACCGCGGCACTAGAAGGGGGTGAGTGGTCAGCAGCACGACCCAGCCGCACTTTACCCCGGGAAAGACCCGGTACCCATTTTACAGGAGGCTGGGTGGGCCCCAGGGCCGGTCTGGACGGGCGGAAAATCTCGTCCCCACCGGAATTTGATCCCAGACTGTCCAGCCCGTAGTCAGTCGCTATACCGACTGAGCTACCGGGCCCACTCGCATAAAAATATACATGTTATAAAACAAGGCGATTCAGATGGGCTGCGTATGAAACACAAGCAATGTGAAACACAAAGAAAGACAGTGACCTGATTGTAAGGTCACTTGCAAGGTCCAGATTCGGGTGATGTGTTATGGTACCCATACACCTTTAACACCTGGCCTCTACAATCTGGTTCACAAGGCAATGGCAAGTGAAAACAGTGAAACGAAATGGCAAATAGAATGGGACCGCACAACAAAAGGTGTAACTACGAAATTATATTTTCCTAAAGTAGCAGATAGATTAAAACTGAAAATTAGAGTGACCCCGAACTTTACAATGATGGTGACAGGCCATGGCAATATTAAGTCATACCTGTACAAATATAAAATTATAGACAGTCCAATGTGCCCTTACAAAATAGGAGAGCAGACAACAGACCGTATATAATATGATTGTGGTCTTGTGAAGCAGGGAAGAGATAAACTAAAAGCTGAAATATTACGGACAGAAAACTGGCCCGTAAGTAAAGATACTCTTATTAACAAATACACCAAAATTTTTAACAAGTTTGTGGGCAGCACACAGCCTGAAAATTCATAGAATATAAAATAACATGCAAAAGAGACATTAACTTGTGTATATAGTAAGTAAGCAATCTTAGAAAACAAGTAACTATGTAAGCCAACAAAACATGTAGTATTACTTATAGTAATGGAGCATGCATAATAAATAAAAAAAAGACAATGGGAGAGCACTGACGGCCCCTCGGGTTGAAACTCTCAGAGTGTGTGTGTGTGGGAGATCCGTTGAGCTCAGCTTAAGGGAATGTCCCATACACAGTCCTTTAGGGAACCGGTGTGACGTCCGTTCCAGTTTAATGACTGTCCCCAGGGCACATCGTGTAATTAGTGACATGAAGGGAAACACAGATGCTGCATAACCAATCAAATGTCCTCAGGTTCAATTCCTGAAGGGGGCTGTGCAAGTCACGCGAAACTTAGAGGGCAGTACAGAAATAACTGTTCCAGATGCAGACATAACTCCGTGAAATAACTGAACCCTCGACGACCAAGTGAAAGTACTCTTCTATCCAGTGTTCCCCGATTTATAAAAGAGCATTGGTTTTTGGAAAATTCCCAGGCTTCGCCCACTTGTCCTTCTGGTAACAGCAACATGCAGATGAAGAGGGGAATGGAGCATTGGTGGGCCGACGTACTGGGAGAAAAACCTGTCCCAATGCCACTTTGTTCACCACGAAACTCACCTGGAATGACCAGTGATCGAACACGGGCCTCTGCGATCAGAGGCCGACGACTAACCGCCCGGGCCGTAGCACATCCTTACAGGCTAAGATTAACCACAATTACATTTAAACATTCGGCTCGTACCGCGCAGTAAGCACACTCCGTCTCGGTTATAAGGACTAATATTATGCAGCCTACCATTCAGCGCCACACGCCTATTAATTAAGCAGTTCAACCAGTGTCATTATAAGCTTACCCGGGAGAGTACCTTTAATTTATTTGGGAGGAAATGGTTTCAAAACTCGGCTGGAACACAACATTTCGGAATTTTTTCAATCCTTCGTGTGATTTCTGATGGGGATATTCCCTTGACATAGCTGAAGACAATCCCGTTCCAAACCCTTAGCTCCTAGCTACCCACGAGGTTAGCATATACGGCAATTACACGCTCACTAAACTAATTAATAACCGCTCACACTAATTAAGAGCGACAGAGTTTTGACGGCTTTGACTACGGAGACTAACGTTTTCTTTCACGTGACTTTGTACGGTCTGGTAGCTAGTTATGAAGTTTCATAGAAAGCTTACCTGAAGGTGGAGGCAACAAGATCATGCGAAACGTTGGTAAGTAGTTACCCGATTACACGCCATCACATACCAGCCGACCGTATTTCTCTTCACCAAGAGTGAATTTACCGGATTTTATTGGTCGACAATTTACCTACCTTTTCTCCAAAATCAGAAAATTCAATGAAAATCGGTGTTAAAACGCCGTGTTTTTAAACGACTCATCTGGAGAATTATTCAGAAAATGGAATCAGACAGCTTCTTGACAGTTTCGAACCTGAAATCAGAAAAGCACGGAAGCAAAACCATGGAGACGCCGCTGTATCCCGGGGCAACGGATGGCGTCCGACGATTGCAGCAAGCTCGTTATTTTACAAGAGCGACCACTCATCACATTCCTCACCGCTCGTTCAGCGAGCCAGCCAAGCAATATTGCAAAGCTCTACTTTCGTTTTCGTTTTATATAACAAAACCTGGTGCCTTGCCGTTAATGAAGAAAACATCCCGTGTGTTCTATACCGGATGTGTGGAAGGAGGGTTGGGATGGGGCCGTTGGGTGATGCGAGAAAGGAAAGGGGACGATTGTTGTTGACGTGGAAGTTGTAATGAACTTCTCCCCAAACTACCCTTGAAATAATTAACCAGTAGTCGAGACTTTATAGCTATAAACAGGGTAGAGAGATGGAAACATTCAGAAGCTGTTATCACGCTATGCCTATATGGGAACATGGAATCAAGTACCCGTGTTCAAAAGTTTTTCTTTCGTAATAATTCAGTTCGAACTTAATGTTTGGTTATGAACTTAATGATATCAACAATCATGTTGTTCTACCTTTCTATGAAGCTTTGTTAAGTGTCCAGTTTAATGACTTATAACAAGCGAACCTGTAAGCAAACAAGAGCAAACGAAAGAGGCAAAAAAAAAAATGCTTCTAATTAAAACAGAGATCCTCGAAGTCATAACTTTCTTATTATAAGTGAATTACGTACAACACTTCCTAGTTAATTATTCATACAATATGTTAATTAGGTGTAACCTGACAGTAACGCACCATTTTTCTCCTCCATCTTCTACCCATTCGCTAGAATGAGCCACAGTCAACTCTCGTCCCAAGTCAGACACACTGACTGCAGTGTATCGGGTTTACAAACTGATCCGCTGCATTCCTTACGTAACCAGACCAAATACCCAACTGCCAAACTTCGACCCTGAGTACAGAAGCAAAAATATCTTCCGAAACGTTAACATCGCTTGTAAAAAGGTAAAGGTAAAACAGGCCCATGGCAGGACCAGAGGATTCCAGGAAGTTAAGGCTCCCAGATTTCGTGACTACGGTACAGGATGGTGGTATGTTGTCAGCCTTACGCACCGGCCGCCTTTACCCCCAGGGCCATAGTGCGATGGGAAGGATTTTATGTCAATTAAAAATCCACTGACACCAGCTGGGATCGAACCAGCGACCTTCCGATTTGTAGCACAGCTCCTTAACCATTGTGCTACCGCGGTCCCCGGCATCGCTTGTAAGACTACAAATTATCAAACCCAGACAAATAAAATCTGATAAAATAGTAATTTTTATTACATTTCGAACTAATGGAAATATAAAAAAACTGTCGGATTATCTAAACTTCGGTTTTGTATCGATCGAACTCAAACTGAAGTCGCAATAGACCTGTGTCATTGTTTGCAGTGAACACTCATTGCGTAGGTCATAATTCATCATATAATATAACTTTGTAATGAAATCTGTAACTTGTAACCGAAACACTCTTCACTGCAGTGACTATGTAGCAGACACGACTGCTCAGTCGGATTCGTGAGTATCTACGTACGCACTGCGAGACCAAAAAACCTCGGTTCGATTCCCGGAAAAGACAAGGTATTCTTCACTACTCCAAGTATCCAAACCGCTACTGGGTCCCAATCAGCCCACCATTCAAGGGATACTCTTTCTACGAGGGCACAAAAGCCCAAGTCCAAAACCGACTATTCACCTCCATCTAGCACACACTTCAGAATGTGTAGATCTATGCCTCCACCTCCCCCCATATACCTTCGGGACTCGGTGCTTAGTTAGTTCAGGACTTGTCACCGATGGTTTGAACTGCCGGAGAAAAAATGAGCACTGACTCAGACTAGTGGCGAATCCTCACCCGGAGGCCACGTCATGAGGAAGGGGACAGAATGCCTTCATTTTACCCCACCCTTCCAAGGAATTAAAAGACATTCATCCAGCACTGCCCTAGGTGTCAACAGTAACAGTAGTAGTAGTAGTAGTAGTAGTAGTAGTAGTAGTAGTAGTAGTAGTAGTAAATAATGTAAACCTTATCACACACTTCTCTTTCATTAACCACAAAAGAGAAAAATCTAGAATTCTTACGTCATATATTTTTGTTGTTGTAGAGGAAATTCAGTTTCATATTTGTCCTTGTGTGTACCCTTAGCGTCAGGACAAGCGTCCTTCCTTGTTTTACGTTTTTGTGCTACATTTCTTGTTCAGAAATGTATCTCTAGTAAGTCCTGAATCACACTTTCATCAACCGTGTACCTACCCATTCTTCAGAAGAATTATTCTGCATCGCACAATTTAAATCTTATAAGAACTTAGAACATTAAAAAAAAAACTCAATTTTTCTGTACTTCACCGATTTCTTTGAAGGGAAATAAGATAGCGCACTGCGTTCGTGTCAACAAGCCTTCAGTCAAATTGCAACTTGGAGACGATGGCAATGTTAAAGTACAACAAACATGAAACAGTTCCACAGAAATACACAACAGCAACACACGACGGCACTGACTGCCGGGTCGTGCGACCCTTGGACATCAAGACCACAGTCCTGAATTTGACGTTCATGTGACCGTGCATCGTGATAAATTCTTATAATAAAACCAGCTAGATGTACTAGAGTAAAGTAAAGTAAAATAAAGTGCACCCTTGTACAGACCGTACGGTCCATAGGGGGAGTAGAGGTATAGCTCTACTCTTTCTTGACCATGTCACTAGAAGAGGTGAGAGGTCTGCGTCACGGCCCGGCCGCTCTTTACCCCCGGGAAATACCCGGTACTCATTGTAAAAGAGGTTGGGTGGGCACCAGGACCGGTCTGGACAGGTGCGGAAAATCTCGCCCCCACCGGGATTCGATCCCTGGACCGTCCAGCCCGTAGCCAGTCGTTATACAGACTGAGCTACCCGGCCCACAACTAGGTGCACTAATTACTGAAATTTATTTTTGGAATAAAACTCTACTTGTTTCGGACAGTTCCTCTGCCCACCATCAGGAGTTTTTCGCTGTATACACAGCAATGGTATATGTCAGACAGGTTTGCTGACAGCTTGCGAGGAGGATCAGGACGGAACTCAGTTCCGTCCTGATTCTGAGAAATTAATGCATCTGGTTGGTTTTATTATAAGCACAATCCTGATGTAAAAGCAGCTATATTCATACAGTTCTAAGAACCAACATCTAACAATGAACAATATTCCCATTTAATTTTGCTGTTTTAATACCGATGTATATTCATAAAGATTGACGTCAAAACATTATGAAATATCTACCTTTGCGTTCTTTCATAGACACTCAATCATGCACCAACAACACACAACAAATGCACACAAAATAGGCAGCAATATATCATGCCCAAACACCAAAACCGCAATTTGCGGTTCCCACCCCGTGACTGAGAGGAGGCGCGTCGTCTGGGTTGTTGCGCCGCTTGACTGGGTCATCTATTCCCGACGTTTCGAACGAACGTACCGCCATAATCTTCAGGGTTAGAAGTCAGTTCGCGGGCGCATAAACTTAAAGACCCTTTCCGGGTGTCGAACGCCGATTCCCCATTTGTTCAGCCCGCACCTATAAATACTGAAATATCTCAACTCTGCATTTCTCTAAATCAGGGCTGGCCAACTTCAACCAACACGAGGGTCACATAATTCGTTAAGGACTCGCCTGCGGGCCTCACTTTGTGTACCTATATCAAAAAGGGGGGAAATGAATTCACTAGAAAGCTGTTATTTACAAACAACAAGTTAGGCTAAGAGTACGGTTGCATCACAACGCAGTAGGTGTTACTAACTCGACAAAAGACAAAGAACTATTGGTCTGCTGTGTGCTCTCTCAACAGTGATGAGAAACAGTTCGCAAACGTTTTCTGTGATACTAACTTTGCAGACATATTGCACTATGTTGGTTAAACTGTACTACTGAAACTATTCAGGTGACAGAGGGCCGCATGTTGGGCAGCCCTGCTCTAAATTTTCTCTAAAGCAATAAGTCAGATTCGAAGTTCTCACAGCTGCGAATACTGAGATCAGACCTGGGTCTTAAGGTGTGTCATCCCCGCTGTGTTAGGTCAATAATACAAAGCTGTAATGTGTATATATCTATATACACATAGTCATGAACACAACAATATTACAATTAGTAGCAATATATAGTAAACAACTACATGTTTCGGCCCTGTATGTGGGCCATCACCAGTTGTCCAAAGAACTTATTGACTACACAGTGTGTGTGTGGTAATTTTGGAGAGGGACGAGATCTCGTCTTACATTATAAATTGTGGGATTACCATTTTACATGATGAACTACGCGTCAGTGTAAATGTTGGCAACTTCTACTAATCCCACGATTTATGATGTAAGACGAGACCTGGTCCCCCATACAAAATTACCACACTTACTGTATAGTCACTTAATATGTTCTTTGGACAAACTCATGATGGCCTACATTCAGGGCCGAAACATGTAGTTGTATCTTATATATTGCTACTAACTGTAATATTGTGTTCATGCCTGTATGTATATATAGATATATACACACTACAGCTTTGTATTAGACCTGGGGTCGCCCTGGTTTGGACGCGCAAGCTTCGGGGGGTGGAAATGTGATATCTTGAAAGTGCAAACGGTTTGTATATCGTTAACGTTGGTATAGTACGATTAACTCCACAAAGTCTCCATCTGAAGGAATAGGTAGCGTCAGCGAGCCTACTGTGATGTCACAAGTAGGAAGTGTGCCCGTAGATCAGCGTGTTTCTGCAGTCAGAGCGGTGGAGGTGCCACTAGTGGTCTGGGTACGTACCAGCTGCAGTCACGTGACTGAGGTAGGAGGGCCGTAGGGTTAATGAGATACGCACTTACGGTTGTCATCGAAATGACTGGGACTTTGTGGATGTAAAACTGCTGTATTTATCTACCAATGTACACGGCGTCACATTTCAGAATATCGTAACCTGACTTGATTGTTACACTCGTAATTCGAGTGCACCACAAAATGCCACATGAAGTTCCAGAGTTTCTCTACTGTCCGCTCACAAGTTCCATTGGTGTCTATTTTCAGCACCATGACGACAATGTCGAGTTTCAGCATGTCCGCAACCCACCACCCGGGGACGGGTGTGGCTGGGGGCAGTGTGGGCATGGGAGGCAGCATGGGTCCAAGCCCAACGGCATGCAGCCTCCAGCAGAGGGATGCTGTAACGGGGAGTGGCTACTCCTGCATGACACGGCCCCCAACATACGACCCGCTGACCTTAGGGGCCTATGGAACCAGACCATCACCATGCAGCCCCACTCAGTCTTACCAGGCTATGAACGGGCACCAATATTCTGCCAACGGTACTTCATCCACAGGTGGGACACTGCCTAGCACACAGACGGACGGCTTTCGTGTACATCTGAGTGGGAGGATACAGAAACTGCACAATGAGAAACCCCATGGAGATTAAAGTCTTCTGGGATATTACGCCGTGTCGACTGGTAAATAGCTACCGAGGTTTCGGAGAGGAGTCGTGCCTTAATCTTCAGGGTGGATTCAACGACACTGTTTGACCCTGATGATAGAGACACTACGCTCCGTCCAAAACGTCGGTAAATACTTAACAATCGACTCGGACTAACAATCCATAAGACTTGAATTTTCATCAACACTGCTGTGATAACATCCAATATCGCAGGAGCAGCATGGTTTCGGTTCTGCAGGAAGTTTTATACAAATGTGCACTCAAGGGAAATAAGCTATACGTAGAAGGTATCATGAATCAGAGATGAGAAATTGCTGCAAATATTTTATTCCGAAAAAAATGAAGGAAAAAGACCGATTGGCAGACCTAGGCATAGATGTCACGATAAGACTAAAATTGAGTCTAATACGTTGAAGACTCAAGTACACCTACATAATATTTAAGCACGCACTACTTGCGTCACAGAAAACACTACATCTCTGCTTAAGAAAGCGGAATAATGATGTTTGTTTTGCAACTCATACTAAGAATAAATATTCACCATTGTGGGGGTGAAATGCAGAATAAAGTATGATTCGCCCTAGAACAGACCACGAAGGCCCAGAGGTAGAATAGGGTTATATTTCTACTCTTTCTTTAACCTGGGCGCTAGATGGGGGTGGAAAATGCAGGGTACAAATTTCAATGTTAAGGCAGGTTATAGATATAATCACGACTGACGCTTAAAGGGTTAAAGAACAGAATATGAGAATGTACAATACATGTAACAGGTTCAGAACAGCTATTGAGAAAACGGTAGTGCACGTAGGGGTTCTTTAAAGGACGTCATTCCTTGACCAGCTAACCGACTGCCCTGGTCTTCCACAGGTCTGATCTCCCCGGGAGTATCCGTTCCGATCGCTGTACCTGGACAACCACCGGATATGACTTCACAGTACTGGCCACGACTCCAGTGACAATGGTGGAACTGAGCAGACATCTTCACTGACATTCCTTCCACTGAAGTAGAACTGTCGCACTAACTGTGCAAGTCAGACTGCTTCAAGATTGCAAGACGCAGACATTGCCAAAGAAGCACCGCTCATATTACAAAAGCTATTGTGGATGAGTTTATATACCGTGTAGGAAATGGGTGTGTTTTTGCACAAAGGATGACGTTTCACTGTATTAAAATTCGTGATTAGTTATGGTGTACAACTATTTATGTACCAACAGTAGATCAAAGACTCGAGTCTAACCTCACACAGTGTAACAGACAACCTGTTCGAGACGAAGGGTTCGAGTTGAAACTATATACAAACTAAGCACTAATGAAACGTCTGTTCACATGAAGGTGTTGCTCATCCTTGCCAAACGGTGACAATTCTTCGGCAGCGGTCACATCTTGAAGACGTCAGTAAGAAAATCAGCTGTATATCTGGGCAAAATAGTGTATGAGATCGATTCTTTCTTGACCCGGATTCTGCAGAAACGTTCTACGTCACACACTGATCTTTAAGTATTGCTTTTGGACGCATCTTCGTATCAACTAACATTTGCATACCAAAATTTCAAGTATTATATAAAGTACAAATGATCCTACAGCCGACGATTCAAGTCGTCCGTTATGCTACGTTGTTTCGTTGTGTCAGAAAGTTTCGAACTTTCCAAGGTGTCACAGTGTCATCTTCAGGGTCACGCAGTACAAAGACTGCAGCCCGATACTTTAAAACGTCTGGGATTGTTTACGCAACGACACAGCATATCATCCCAATAGACTTGAATCTTCAGCACCACAGCTGTTCAGGACCTCCAGCCTCACATTCTAAAGCCACTGCAGTGCTGCGATAACCTATTGTGAATAATTTACATAAACTAATAATGAGCAGCAATTTCACGAAATGTCGTTTGGTAGAATTGACTCTGACACGAAAAGATTTGATGTGACGGTTGAGCACAGAGAACGTGCACGTTGGCCACGTAAACTGCAGACCTGACAAAGGAATCGCTGTGCAGTGTAAGGCATGGAGAAGGTAATCGTAATTGGCAAAATGGAAGGACATGTCAGTAAAGACTTATACTTCTGCATTATATGTAACGTATGCACATATTATATGCTGTATCAGATAACACACAGCCGTTTTATAAGATGACACGAGACTTTATCGTCACGTTTCAAGTTTAAGACACGTGGCTGAAAGGCACAAAAATGTTGCTTTTGAGCAATGAGATATGTATTGTGAATAAAAGTCTCTACAAATATAAAAATAGTAACAATAAAATGAAATAATTGATTTACAATAATAGTTAGATTACCGCGTATCGTATTTGTAAAACACGTCCACAGGTACGAAACAAGTGGAGGAAAAATATTCGTCCGTTCTGGCTGTACTCAGCGGTACATCAACTGGAATAATGACACAGGAAAGCCAATAGTACTTACGACCCTGTTGCAGCACGGACAGAACTACTTAACGTGTGTATCAGTCCGCACTTTGCTTATAAATGTTGCATTATTACTGAAATATATACGTATACTACACGTAAACATAAGAAACTCTGTACATTATCTTGCTCTTTCCCACATACAGCGCATAATATGGTATATTTAACTGGGTAAACTGGGCCGATCCAAGGTGCAGGTCATGAACCATATGCCAGGGGTGGCGACAACGCGACTGCCACTGCCTCGAAAAACCAAGATTGCACACGGTATTCAAGAGTCAACGGCGTTTCGAAGGGTTTTCTAAAGAAAGGAGAATCAAAACTAGCAAAAACTAGATTTGATGTGTGATTGACCGTGCATCGTAGTTCAATGTTGATTAAGAAACCAACTAGATGTCACTTAGTATTGTATTTATTTCTCCTTTATAAGTTGCTCAACATGTTTCGGGCCACCTTGTGCCCAACCTCAGGAGCTGACGACTTGGTGGTATACCACTAAGTCGTCAGCTCCTGAAGATGGGCACAAGGTGGCCCGAAACGTGTTGAGCAACTTATAAAGAGCAACTTATAAAGGAGAAATAAATACAATACTAAGTGACATTTAGTTGGTTTCTTATTCCACATTTAACAAAAACTAACCTACTGCAGATGGATGGACAGCAATAAGAATCCATCAAATAAGGGGGGGGGGGGGAATTTTAGAAACACATCCCTTTTCTTTAAGTTGTTTCCTAATATGGGGCCCCCAAAGCTTGGCTGGCTGGCCCCCATTTTTTTTTCCC
>Ga0123355_10002820_pt1 | contig 24687 bp, 31 predicted proteins | sample TergutEmb28metaG_3_FD_89872 | JGI IMG/M metagenome (GOLD analysis project Ga0123355, IMG submission 89872) | Embiratermes neotenicus P1 segment gut microbial communities from Petit-Saut dam, French Guiana - Emb289 P1 | ecosystem: Host-associated > Arthropoda: Insects > Digestive system > Gut ...
GGATATGGAATCTGACCTTACAGGGTAACATCGTAGGGCGACCCTCGCGGTCGCCCGCAAATTTAGGAGGTACTTATGAAACTATCACAAATAACAAATATACAATTTTCGGAAAAACTAGCCTCTGATGCTCCAGCTCCTGGTGGCGGGTCGGTTGCGGCACTCTCTGCTTCTTTGGGCATCGCGCTTACGCATATGGTAGGTGCGCTTACGACTGGGAAGACTAAGTATGCCGAGTATGAAGAGCTCACACAAACAACGCTTACAAAGGCTAATGACCTACGCGAAAAGTTGCTTGAGTGCATGGACAGGGACACGGAGATTTTTGGTCAGATGGAAGCTGTGTTCAAAATGCCAAAAGCAACAGACGATGAGAAAAAAGCAAGAAGAGATGCTATGCAAGACGCACTAAAAGCATGTTCAGTCGTGCCGCTTGAGATTATGGGATATTGTCATGAGGCTCTTGTGGTTACCTCTGATTATGTTGGTAAGTCGAATGCGAGTGCGGCGAGTGATTTAGGCGTTGCAGCACTTATGCTTGGTGCTGGGATTAAGGGCGCATGGCTGAATGTGCTTATTAATATTGGCGGCATTAAAGATGAGGCTTTTGTGAACGAGTATAGAACTAAGGGCGAGGAGCTTTTGGATAAGTCGCTGTTAATGGCTGATAAGATTTATGAAGATATTAAGGTTGGATTGTAGGGAGAGCGGGCGCACACTGTGCGCCCCTACGATATGTGTGAAAGGCGCGATTGAAGCTTTTGTAGGGAACCACTGGGATTTGTGACAGGTGATAGATACCCGCAGGAGCGACCATTATCGGCGCCCACGCATAGTGTGAATTTATATAACAGGCGGTGAATTAGTTGACAAACCCGCGTATTAAAGCATCATATATTATTGTACCATTGGCGATGTTGATAATAGTTGGAGTCATTTTCTTTTTAATTCATCCGCAAAGAGACTCTGCATTGGTTGGAGACTGGGAATCTGATAGCCTTCATACTTCTACTTTATGGATCTACACAAATGGAAGTGGAAGAGTTGCACCTGAAAATTCAACTATTACTTGGCGTACACAAAGAGGGCAGTTAATAATAGAATCTATGGGTGTTAAGATAGACTATGAATATTTAATCGTTGATGACACAACACTCATTTTAACAAGAACAGACCCTTATGGAACTATTCGGAGCAGAACATATACAAGAGTGAACCAATAAGCTCTCTTGTCTGAGAATGCCGCCCACTGGAGGTCATCATGCTAAAAAACCTACCACTTTACATACTAACGAAAACCCATCGCGTTGGCAAGATGATTGTTATTTTATAAATTTGCAGGAGGATACAATGTCAGAATTAGCAGGGCTTTTACACGCCTTATCTCTAATTGCAGTATTCATCGCACCTTTTGTGTATATGCGTGCAATGAGAAACATTCGAGACAATAAAGCTACGGGTATCCATGAACTTATTTTGGGTGTTTGTGGGGTTGTTGTTTTGCTGTTACTATTTAATTCAGGTTTGTTGTGGCTTTAAAGAAGTTCTTGCACAAATAACATGTGCTCTGCAGAAACATAAAGCACACGACGTCGACATGATACCCTAAACGTCAAACATCCCCCAACGGAGGTCTCCATGCTAAAAAACCTACCAATAGACTGGCAAATGCCAGGTCCGCGCACCATAAAGACTGGTATCGCAGTAGCAGTGTGCCTTATATTCTACGGTATCATGGATCGTGATGGTATCATGATGGCAGTCACTGCAAGCATACTTTGTATGCAGACCAGCGTTGAAAAATCCATAGACAGCGGCAAGAGTAATATCATCGCCACTTTGATAGGCGGCGCGCTTGGTACTATTGCGGTCTCTTTTGGCATCCCTGGATATAGTACGATCACTTTTATAATTTGTGCGCTTATTGGCATTGTGCTTTTGATTCATACTTGCCATATATCAAGGCTTTCTGGCAGCATTGTTCTTAGCTGCCTTGTTTATATGACCATCATCACAGGGGCTCTTGAACCTGGTGGGGTTGAGCCTATATCTTTGTCGCTCAACCGTATAGTCGATTCACTTATAGGTATCATGGTGACAGTGTTTGTAAATGCGGCTATTATAAAGCCACCACCAGATATGGGCATCCCCGCTGACATAACATATTTCATGCGCGCTAAAAATAGCGCACGAACGACGACATGGGCGGGCGGCACAACAAGCGAGCTGTACATCTATCCAGAAAATAGCTTCTACGCCGAGCGCAATTTTTCGTTCAGAATCTCAACAGCGACCATCGAGCAGGAAGAATCAACATTTAGTATAATGGCAGGGTTCAAGCGGCATCTAATGCTGCTAGACGGTGAATTGACCCTAGTACATAAAGACCATCACCAAATAAAACTAAACCCTCTCGAGCAAGACTTTTTCCTAGGTGAGTGGGAAACAAAAAGCGAAGGCATCTGTACGGACTTTAACCTCATGACATCGGAAGGCTATATGGGTAAGTTAAATACAGTAGCAGACGATACTGGACTGCATCTAAACACCGCCGAATTCAACGCATTTTATTGCCCTCGAGGCAGTACTTGCGTAGAGCTTTTTATAGACAATAACGAGCCTGTTGCGCTTGAACTTACAGAGGGAGACTCGCTGATATTCAAGCATGATGAGATGAGAGAGGTAAGGAATTATCAGCTAAAATTCAGCGGAGAGCCGTGCATTCACATACACGTAACCAAAGTGAGCAAAATAAAGGAGTAACAACAAATGACATACAACCAAGCCATAGAATATATAACAGCCTCGCCAAAGTTCGGCAAAATAGCAGGCTTACAACGAATCGAGCGACTGCTTGAGCTTTTAGGCAACCCGCAAAAGCAGCTGAAATTTGTCCATGTGGCAGGGACTAATGGCAAAGGTTCGGTCTGCGCTTGTATTCATTCTGTGCTGATGGAGGCAGGTTACAAAACGGGGCTGTTTATTTCGCCACATTTGCAGCGATTCAGCGAGCGTGTGCGTGTGGATAAAACCGAAATATCAGAGACCGAGATATGCAAATATGTAAGCATCATCCGTCAAAAGGCGGAAACAATGCCACAAGACGGACTTGAAGCACCAACCGAATTTGAAATCATCACCGCTATGGCTATGCTGCATTTTAATGCGTCCGCTTGTGATATAGTCGTACTTGAAGTCGGCATCGGTGGAATAATTGACTCGACGAACATTATTGACGAAAATGAGAGCCTACTTAGTGTAATAACAAGTATAGGCTTTGACCATATGGAATACTTGGGTGAGACCATAGAAGAAATTGCCGCGAAAAAGGCCGGGATAATCAAAGCAGGTCACACAACTATCGTCTACCCTGCGCAAGATACGGTTATGAAGGTTTTCGAACGCACTTGCGTACAAAAAAATGCGCAGCTTGTAAAGCTTGAGGATAACGCGGTTGAGATAAAGGCTATGAAGCTTGACAGTACAAACTTTAGCATTGCGTCTCTTAGCGAACTTGGAGACATTCAAATAAAACTGCTTGGCAAATACGGCGCGTACAACGCAGCCCTTGCTGCTCTTGCATGCACTAAACTCAGAAACAAAGGCTTTGTCATAAGTGATACCAACATCAAAGACGGTCTCGCCCAGGCTCTGTGGCCTGGGCGTTTAGAGATAGTGAATCACGCGCCTTTAGTAATAATCGATGGCGCACATAATCCTGAAGGTGCAAACGCGCTGCTTAATGAGCTTTCCGCTTATTTTGTAGGATACAAGCTGACTTTTATTTGTGGCTGCATGGCTGATAAGGATGCAGACGCTTTATTTGCGCCGTTTGCCAACATCGCCAAACGCTATATAACCATAACGCCTAACACAAAAAGGGCAATGTGCGGCAAAGAGCTTATGGAGAAGATTAAGGGCTTCCATGGTGATGTTGTTTTTAAAGGTGATATCAGAGATGCTTTGGGTTATACCATCTCCACAAGTGCGCATGACGAGATAATCTGCGCGTTTGGATCGCTTTATTTTATGGGGGGAGTGAGAGATTATTTCGGGCTTAGATAATTTTCTTACGGTGTTGGATGAGCTTACTGCGGTTATCTCTGATAAAAACTTTAGTCGCTTGATAATCTCATCTCCAAGAGCTTCCTCAAATATTTATAAAAAAATCGTAGCTGCACCGATTCTAATCAAGGATAAGACGCTTGTGCAGTTTTCTTTTTATGCTGCGGGCAAAGTTGTGCATCATAACTTAGCAGGTGCAGAAATTAGGAGCAAGCTGGAAGAAATATGCGAGCTTGGCTACAAGCAATGGGAAGTAGAGTGCGGAGCGAATTCGTTTAAGCTCCTAGTAGGCAAAAAGGGCAATTATAAGAAAATTGCTGAGCCAAAAGAAGCCACACCCATAGACTACTCACACAACCGCACCAAAAACCACATACTTAAAGATGGCGAAGCGAATGATTTACTCATAAGGCTTGAGCTCATGAGCAAAAACGGTAAAGTCTATGCGGATAAACAAAGAAAGTTCCGCCAGATAAATAAGTTTTTGGAGGTTCTTGCGAAAGTTGCGCCTCATGTTAAAAACGATGCGCATATTCTTGACTTTGGTTGCGGCAAGAGTTATTTGAGCTTTGCACTGTATCATTATTTCAATTTTATGCTCGGCAAAAATGTTACAGTCACAGGACTCGACCTTAAAGCTGATGTGATAGCGCATTGTAACGAGCGCGCGATAGACTTAGGTTATGATAACTTGAAGTTTCACTGCGGCGATATCAAAGACTTTGAAAGCTTTAGTGACCTTGATATGGTCGTTACGCTTCATGCTTGTGATACAGCCACCGACTATGCTTTGGCTCATGCGGTAAATAAAGGGGCAAAGGTTATTTTGAGCGTGCCATGCTGTCAACATGAGCTGTTTGGGCAGATTGATAATGTATTGTTTACACCGATTTTGAAGCATGGTGCGCTTAAAGAGCAATTCTCGAGCTTGTTGACGGATGCGCTTAGGGGGCAGTTGCTTGAAGCTTTGGGTTATGATGTATCTATAATGGAGTTTGCGAGCTATGAGGATACGGCTAAGAATCTTATGATTCGCGCGGTTTTGGCGCGGGATGAGGTTTGCTTGGATAGGTTGGAGAAGTATAGGGGACTTGCGACGGAGTTTGGGGCTGAGCCTTTGTTTTATGGGCTTGTGAGAGATGGGTTTGATTTGTAGGGAAAACGCTCCCCTGCGCGTTCCGTTTGTTTGGATATGGGGATGTTTGGTAGTTGGCGGTCTTTGAGGGCGGTAAACCCCCGCCCTTACATTTGAATTAAGGAAAACCTAGGAGAACATATGATGGCAAAATTAAAAAATCTATACTACATACTATTGCAAATACTATTTACAATTGCCACCATAAGCACAATCGTCATAACATATGAAAGATTGGTCGGGGCTGAAGTATTTGCTCATACAACTGGAGTTGCTTTTTTTGTGATCCTTTTTCTTCCTGCAATACTATTTACACTATGGATGATTTTTGGTGACTCTAAATTCTTTCAGCAGCATCCCGCGGATGTATTTTTTGCAGTATTAAATACGGGCCATGTTTTGACAATGTTTATACGATTGTTTTGGGTGGTTCAGTATGCTTTTATATATGGAGTACAGAGCGTGGCGACTAGGCAATTTCTTGAGATTTTCATTCCAGATTTAAGAGTAGCAATAATGATTGTTGGAGCAATAACCATTATACCGCTCGCATTGATTATAACCTTCCCGCCTGCTTTGATTTTTCTTTTGCCATTTCTTGATAGCTGGATTAAGTGGCGCAAGGAACAAAAAATACGAAACACTCCACATCATACAAGACGAGGATATCCAAATGACAAAAGACCATTTTAACAACTTCCAAACCACACACACCGCCAAAAAAATAATCTTCCTAGAAGAAATAGGCTCAACAAACGACTACGCAAAGAACCTAGCCAAAACCAACCCATCTCAAGGAGCGGCGATAATAGCCGCCCATCAAACCGCAGGGCGCGGCAGGCTAGGCAGACTCTGGGATGGAGATGGTGACAATATCTACATGAGCATAATCCTAAAGCCTGAAAAAGACCCCGCGCACCTAACACTTATGGCGGGAGTATGTGTAACGAATGTGCTTAATAAACTTCTAGCAAACACCGAACACAAAGCCCTCATCAAATGGCCAAATGATATTGTCGTAGACCGAAAGAAAGTTTGTGGCATACTTACGGAGGGTGGCAGTTTTGGGGCGGTGCTTGGAATTGGGATAAACGCTGGGCGTGAGTCTTTCCCACCTGAGCTTATGAATAAGGGGACTTCTTTGTATATACTGACTGGAGTTCATCATGAACGTTCAGAGATTATAAAGCTGCTTTTGAGTGAGCTGTCGGATTATTATGAACAGTTTATCCAGAGCGGTATAGGCTCATTTATAGACGAGTATACGAAGCTTTGTTTAAATATCGGAAGAGTTGTGACAATACATGACCAAAACGCAGCGTATGAAGCCACTTGCATAAACATCACCGAAAATGGAGAGCTTTACATTGAGACAGCGAATGGTGAGAGGCGCACACTTAACTCTGGCGAGGTTTCTGTCAAGGGTATTTATGGAAGTTTATAAAGGAGATTTCATGGACGAAAATAAACAGCTAATAGGCAGAGCATCCATCTACAACAAAACATACTATTACAATCCCGAATTTGCAAACCTCCCCTCCCCTATTCGGACAGAGGTTCAACAAATTTGCACTTGTTACGCTGAAAAACTTCACTGCATATTCGCCTTAAAGTTCAAAGAAAACGGTGACGTTTACTTTGAATGTCTTCCTGAAGAATGGGATGAATCTTTTGATGAGATTGGTGCAAAGCTCGACCTTGATAAGTTAGCAAGGGACAGACAGGACTTTTTCTTATCGCTCAGGGCGTACTATGTGATGGTTGTGCTTGGGGAGGAGTTTTGCCATGAATAAACTTAAAATTGGCGATGTGGAAATCCCAAGTAACGTAATCCTTGCACCCATGGCAGGAATCACTGACGCTACATTTAGGGGCATCTGTGCGTCTATGGGCTGTGAGCTGACCTACACTGAGATGGTGAGTGCTAAGGGTATGAGCTATAACAATAAAAATACTGCGCCGCTGCTTGAAATCCATCCGAGTGAACACTTTAGAAGCATACAACTATTCGGCTCTGAGCCAGATATACTCGCCGCCATGGCAAAAAAATTGGATGACTCACCTTTTGACATAATAGATATCAACATGGGCTGTCCCGCAACCAAAATTGTAAAAAATGGAGATGGCTCCGCATTAATGAAAGACCCTGACAAAATCGGTCGTATCGTAGAAACCGTGTCAAAAGCGTCCAAAAAACCACTGACTATAAAAATTCGCAAAGGATTCGACGAGCTGAATAAAAATGCCGTAGAAGTCGCCAAAATTGCAGAAAATGCAGGAGCGGCTGCCATTGCTGTGCATGGCAGATTCCGCACGCAGTTTTACAGTGGAACGGCTGACTGGGATATTATTCGAGACGTCAAAGAAGCTGTGAAGATACCTGTCATCGGTAACGGTGATGTCGTTGACCTAGACTCATACCTTGCAATCTTGAAGCATACAAACTGCGACGGAGTCATGATAGGTCGCGCAGCACAGGGCAATCCATGGATTTTCAAAGAGATTTCGGAGTTTCTAAAAACTGGTAAAAGACGAGAACCCGTAACCATAGCCGAGCGCTTCGAGACAGCCCTCTTACACACCACGGAAATCATCAAATCCAAAGGCGAATACATCGGCGTGCGCGAGATGCGTAAACACCTTTGTTGGTATGTCAAAGGGCTTAAGGGCAATGCCGAGGTGCGCAAGGAGATGGTTAAGCTCTCTAGCCTGGATGAGGTGAAAACATTGATGGCAGGATACCTAAAGTACTTGGAGCAGTGAACTACCCCGCTGTAAGCAACGGGGCATCGGTTTAATACAGCGCGGCAAGCCGCGAGGTATTAAACCTGTTCACTCCGCGGCGTTCGCTGAGTGAAAAAACGCTTGCATTTTTGCGCTCAGCTCACTGCTTCGCGAAAATAAATAATTTTTAAAAGAGGTATATCTAAGAAGATGTCAGAAATGGGTAGGTAGTGTAGATAATGTCGCTACACCCTAATAACATACCCATCTTTACGCTCTTTAGCCTCAGGATGCTCACAGTCAGCGTATCCTAGTGACACGCCACCTATTCCTACATACTCTTCACCAAGACCCCACTTTTTCATAAGTTCCTTACCTTCTTCGAGTTCAAACATTTGCCGTTCTCTATTTACCCAACAAGAACCTAATCCCATAGCATATGCTGCTAGCAGAATTTGGCTCATAACGGCACTCCCATCTTCCACGTACATACTCGCCGTATTCGGAGCAAATACAAGGACTATAGTAGGCGCACCAAAGTATGGATCGCCGATTTCTTCTACATCTTTTCCTGTTATGCCTGAGAGTATTTTTCTGTTCATTAAAGAGAGTAATTGAACCGTCTCTTTATCCTGCACCGAAACAATTACAGGGCATTGCAGCCCCCTAGATGTCGGCGCGTAAGTTGCAAGCTCCAGAACCATGTCAAGCTCTTCTTTTGTTATCTGCTGCGACTTAAACTTTCTTATACTTCTGCGATGCCTTAGAACTTCTATTGCTTCTTTTTTCATAATGCACTCTCCTTTTTTATCCAAACATCATAGGCAACAACTGGCTCAATATCAAATAAGATACAACTAGCCATCCGAGAATAAACGCCGCAAAAGGAAGATATATGCGGTATAGACTCTTCATCTTTACGTCCATATATTGATTTGTAAAAATTTGACACATATGAAGCGGCGAAAAATAATAACCAAAGTACGCCGCGCAGTATACGAAATATAAAAGTGCTAAAAACTGACCATGCCCCAAATCAAGCGTCATAATCATAGGAAGCACAAATCCAACCGACGCCATGTGAAACCCCGTAATAAGCCCAAAAAACACAGCCGCTAAAAACAAAGCTACAACCATAAACGCGCCACTCTCGACCATTGTGCTAAAGAGTGCCAAAAGTTCATCCAAATTGCTTACAACAACTTGTATCATAAATACGCCGACTGCTGAGAGTACCGTCTTTAGGCAAATAGACTTTATAAAGAACATCGGATATGCCTTTTTATCAGGACTCATTATAAATAGCACTAACATACTAGATAACATCGCAATATAAAATGGGAGACCTGTAACTATATGTACAATAACACAAACATAAATCGGCGATGTGTATTTAAGCAAATTCTTTATCCCGACCGCAAACGGTAATTTATCCTCGTTTTTCTTTGCGGGGATTCGTCTCAAGTAGATGAAATATCCGGAGAAAAATACAGGAAATATAAACACCGAATTAAGCAAAATAAATGTCATAACACTAAGCTCGGTTATAGATGCCGCGACCAAAATAGAAGCCGAATACGGCAATATAAACATTGGCATATGTCTAAATACTAGATTAGACACCGCACTTAGAGGTCTTTCCATACCAAGCTCGTTGCCTAAATTGAGTATAAACGGTGCCGATAGTATCGCCCCTCCGGGTACAGCTATACAGCCGATGAGCAGCGGGACTATAGCAATCAAATACCTCTTATCGCTCACCAGTGATGAAAGCCCTCCAATGCCTTTGTCAAGTATGCCATACGTTTTCATCATAGCACCCATAACACTCGCAAGCGCAATGGTAAGTATCGCATTCATTGACGTCTCTGAGGTAAAAATCGAGCCAAACATCTCCGCAAGCTGCATGAATCCAAAACCGTTTAGAAAGCCCATGAGAATAGCTGTAACACCAAGAGATGCCCAAAGACCTACCTTGAACTTGCTAAGTATGGGTATCAAAATAAAAGAAAATGTTACTGTCACTAATTGTAACAAAATTACACCACCTAAAATAATTTAATGTGTACATAAAGAATTATACACCTTAATAGGCGGATGTTCAAGGACAAAAGTTAAAGATCGCCTAAAGACAACCTACATATTCATCCACAATAGCAAAAAAACTCTCCGGTGTAACAGATGCATCGGCTATTTCATTGATAAAGTCAAGGGCTTCGCTTTTTAAGTAAGTCAGCCCATTATCAGACACCTCAACATAGTCATGTATATCCGATTTACAAACCGCGGCACTTACAGACACGCCGTAAAGTATGCCGCCTTGCGCCTCACAAGAAAAAACGCTATCCGATTCTTGACTGAGCAAATAGTATTTAAGCTCCAAAACTTCCGCGCGTTCTGTTTCTATGTAGAGGTGTCGAATCAATTCTCTCATGCGCATTCTCCTATTATAATTTTTTCGACATTTGCAGTCTCTCAAAGCTAGTATACCATCTTTGAGCAAAATATTTAGACATAAATCATCGGCAAAGTTTGACATAAATCGGGCTGATTTGACAATTGGATGGTTTTTTTCGTAAAAAAGTTATAGATAGTATGATACAAAGTGCAGATATAGCCGTTAAACTTATAACGGTCAAAAGAGCAATCTTCAATCATATAATAAAGCTTGAAATTTTGGTGGGCGACTACAAGTCACCCCCTACATAGTTCGTGATAAGCCTTGATTTTGCAAGGCTTATCACGAACTATGTAGGGACAACTTATAGTCGCCCGCCATATTGCAATATAGACTTTATACCCTTTATATCCCCTTATGCCTCTGCTTTAAGCTCCAACCTAAGCTTATCCGCTATAAGTGCGATAAACTCCGAATTTGTCGGTTTGCCTTTATGCGTACTTACGGTGTATCCGAATAAATTGTCAATTGCATCGACTTTGCCGCGATTCCAAGCGACTTCTATCGCGTGTCTAATAGCGCGTTCAACGCGACTTGGTGTTGTGTTGCACTTTTTCGCAATTGATGGATAGAGTTCTTTGGTTATGTAGTTAAGTACCTCAATATCATTTACTGACATCATAATAGCTTCTCTAATATAATGATAGCCGCGTATATGCGCAGGAACTCCAATCTCATGCAGCATATTGGTCACTCTAGCTTCAAGGCTGTAAGGATTGTTAAGAGAGCCCTGCTTAACAACAAAATTTCCTTTACCCGAGACTTTTTTGCTCATGAGCTGTCTTATCCTTTTGGTTAATAGATCCATATCAAACGGCTTCGCGATATAGTAATCAGCGCCTAAGTCTATTGCACGCTGTGTAATTTTTTCCTGCACCACAGCGGAAAGCAACACACATACTGGTGCCTCAGGGTTCTCGTTTTTGTTCAGCCTCTCCAAAACACCCAATCCATCAAGCACTGGCATTATGCCGTCAATAATAGCAATGTCTGGGTTTTTCTGAACAATTTTTTCATACGCGGAAAGTCCATCATGTGCCACTGCGACAATTTCGATATCATTTTGACTTGCAAAATAGTTTTGCATAATATCGCAAAAGTCCTTGTTGTCATCTGCTAGTAAGAGTTTTATTTTGCCGTTTTCCATAGTATTACATCCTTTCAGTCTTCAGTAGTTTGTGCCTAAGAAATGTTTAACGTAAACATTTCCATTTTTTTCCAATTATAATTCATGTTTTTCCAAGACACAACAATATTCAAACAACAAATTTTACTAGAATTTAACAAGAGTTGACAGATTGCGCTCTTAATTTACATTTTTTGTCGCTTTTGGATTTGTACATGCTTGTTGTTTTAGACTAAAAATATTTAAGTTTGAAGTGCTGGCAAGATGCAAAATTCGACGTAATCACTCGGCAAAATGTTTTTATCTATTTTAATTATAAATTATTTATGTACTGTTTGTAAACATGTTTAATAGTACAAAATTCGAATTTAATTCGACATTATATCTGATTTTATTATCGCACTTATAGTTGAATAGCAAAAAAGAATACTGCAAACAGCTTGTGCATATTATATTAAATATATAGTTTTAATTGAGTCATATATTTTTCTTACAGGGAGGATAAAATGAAGCTGAGCACAAGCAAAAGAAAGATTCAAGCCGCTAGACGCCGTCACTATACAAATAGATATAAAAAAAGTGGGAGCTACATAGAGACATTTATAACCCAGTGTATCGTATGTGGGATAGTTTTATCTGCGGTGCTTATTATTAGAATAATTGATATTCCGACTACTAATACTATGCGGCAGCACTTTTACCAAACGATAACAGCTACAGCGGATATAGTGGAAGATATCCAGAATGTTCGTTCGGCAATTCGTACAGCTTTTGGAGAGGAACACGTCGATGATATAACCTACATACAAGACGCTATACCCGCACACATAAATTCACCAGATCAAGACTTCCGCATTGATGAAGACATTTTGGAGAACATTAGAAGTGGAGAAAGCAGTGATAGGCAGTAGAGGTGATTTTGTTGGACAAGTTTAGGGGAGTGTTATCGATACAAGCTGGGGAGAGCAGTAACGCTTTGTAGGGTGGTAACTTGCACCACAAAAATCGCTGACCACCAAAGCATCATCGCATGCGAAATGTGTGGCGTGATGAGGGCATTTAACCCCTACAAAGTTGTCCTCTCGTATCGTAGAGAAGGGGTTCATAGTTACACCCCAAAGTAGCCTTAGCAGCCTAGTCTGTATCTAGAGGAATAATTAACATGCTTCCAATAAACATAGACGTAGTGTTCATATTATTGGCGTGCATAATTTTCTCTATAACTCCGCCCCCGCCGAAGCCATAGTGAAGCACCGCAATGCTGTATAGAGTTTGCCCTTCAGACACTATATGAACCCTGAAAGGACCTTCTTTAATAAAAACTGTCCTGATATCCTCATTCCAAACAATGTACATCCCCGCCCATTCAGCAAAGGCGCGTATCGGCATCATAGGCACTTCATTAACAGTTTGTGCAGGAACATCAAACCCAACGTGCTCTCCACTCATACGAGTAAATAAATAATCCATTGCCTCTGGTTCTAAAATTCCACCCAACGAATTTGCGGGAACTAAGACTCTATCGCTTATAATAACAGGTCGCTGTCCATCAAACTCTACCTCTTCACCTTCTATAATGAGCCTAATCTCAGGAGACTGCGACGATAAGGTTGCTGATGTAAACATGCCTAAAGTTGATACAACCACAACAGATAAAGCTATCAGTTTTTTCACAATTTTCAAGATCAATTCCTCCTCTGCAAACACCTTTTAAAGTGGCGCTCGACTATAAATACCATTTTAAGGACTGTCTCGCTAATTCTTCCTTAGCAAGACAGTCCTCTCTATTATAATTATTCTCTATTTCAAATACTTATCCATCCAGCCCATAATCTCTTCAAGTCTCTTCTCCCTATTCTCAGGCTTACCTGAACGAGAAAGTTCATGATTCTCGCCATGGAAGACAACGAGCCTCGTATCTACACCTAAAATCTTGAGAGCTGTATACCATTGATACGCCTCAGGCGTCCAGCAACGGAAGTCCTCGTCCGAGTGCAGAATGAGCGTTGGTGTTTTAACATTTTTCGCGTATTTAAGCGGAGAATGCCACCATAGTTTTTCTACTTCATCCCATGGATCTGTGATACCCATTTGGTCAGAGCCGAAATAGTAGCCGATGTCGCTTATAAAGCCAAACGATACCCAGTTAGAGATACAGCGCATAGATACAGCCGCTTTAAAGCGATCAGTATGCCCTACTATCCAGTTAGTCATGAATCCACCGTATGAGCCGCCTAAAACGCCCATTTTATCTTCATTGATGTCAGGATATTTCTTTATACACTCATCAACGAACTGCATGAGATTGTCATGATCTATGGTGCCATATTTACCTCTGATGTCGGCGAACTCGTTGCCTTTGCCGTCGCCGCCTCTAGGGTTTGAGAACATTACGAAATAGCCGCGATTAGCGAACAGTTGCATCTCATGGAAATAACTTTCTGTATACGCCGCTTTTGGTCCGCCGTGGATTTCTAATATCGCAGGATATTTCTTGCCAGGAACATAATCAACAGGTTTCATTACCCAACCGTCTATTTCAGTACCCTCTGAGTCTGTGAATATAAAATGCTCAGGTGCTGAATGCTTATGCGCGTTATGGAACTCATCGTTTAATGAACTGAGCTTTTCAAGCTTGTCATCTTTTAACTCATAAAGTTCCATCAAACGGTTTGGAGGCATAAAGCCTACAACGCATCTACCCTCTTCCATGTCAAAGAAGTCTATATTGCCTCCTGAATTTGTCATATTCTTAATCTCGCCCGAATTTAAGTCAAGCTCAAATATGTCCGTGTGATAGCCCGCAAGGGCTAAGAAGAATAAGCTATCGCCCACACGCTTGGCAGTAATGCCGCCGCCGAACTTAGAATCGGATGAACCCGGCTGACCAATTGAAAGGTCAAACTTAGTAAGCTCAGTAGCTTTTTTAGTCTCAATCTCAACTATGTAAAACGGGCCATGCTCATGAATACGAAGTCCTGGCTCAGCATAAGAAACAACAAGCTGACCTTTCCAGAAGTCAAAGAAGCGAACTCTCTTTGGCTCTGCTAAAGCTTCACACACATCGAGCGTCTCAAGATTAACTACGTGTATATTGCTCTCAAGGCTGCGAACCTCCGCAGGTGCTAAGTCACCAGTGTAGGCCACATACTTCTTGCACGGAGTTAATTTGTACTCGGATACATTTGTAAGTGCATCAGTGATCGGCTTAAGCGTTCCCTTTTCTAAAATATTTAGACGCATACGCTTTTTATTAATAAATCCCTTGCCATTAAACCAGTACGGAAGTTCGTCGATCACTTGATAGCCGCGCGTTTTTTTGTGCGCCGCAAGAACTTCGCCTATTTCCGCTTCACTCTTACCTTCAAGAGATGGTCTTGCGTTATCAAATACTGTTACAGCAAGGAATTTACCACACTCAAGTTGTTTAAGGTCTGTAACGATAGCAGCTACGTCAAAGCTCTTAACAGCCTCGCCGCCATGGATACTTATTGAGTAATAGCAAGTGAGTTCAAGCCCTTTTTCAAGTTTTTCCTTATCCTTTTTGTCACGCACCTCAGAGAACAAAATAGTATCATCGTCCGTCCATAAAAAGTGACCAACCTTACCAGACAAGCCCGTAAGCGGCTTAAGTCCGCAGCCCTTGTCCACAAAAATAGCCGCATCATAACCATTATCTTTGTTGGCGTGGCGTGCAATAACGGCAGTATGCTTGCCGCTTGGCGAAAGCTTTAAAGAGTCGATAAACTTGTAGCTTCTAAAGTCGCTTAGTTGTAGATTTTGCATTTTTAGCACTCCTTTTTGAGTTAGTGTGTTTATTGATATAATTTTAAATGATTGCTAGCGATTATGCAATAAGAAAGTTTAATTGGTAATCAGTCAAAAAAAGAAAGTGACCTTTTAGCAGTCACTCCCTTCTTTTTTCTTACCAACATCAAGCGTCGAATCCACCTCGTCACTCAATATATATTTTTTTTCTGCATCTCGCTGCGCTTCTTGTAAAATAGTTATGGCTTGTGTCATCGAGCGGAAAAGTATCTTGTACATCTCTTCATAATCCGGCATTTTTATTACCTCACGCATATAGACTTTTACATAATATATCATGTAAAAGTCTATATGTCAAGGTAAGGTATCTATTAGTATATTTACATGCAAAGTAAGGAGCGTGTGAATATGGTTAGATTAAATGTTTTAGAGCTACTTGAAAAGCACGGAAAAACTAAGTATTGGCTCTATAAGCAACTGGGCATGAGCTATCAGAACTTCAATAAAATGGTAAATAATCAAACAGCCTCTATTCGTTATGAAAATATTGAAGCGTTGTGTGTAATATTTTCTATAACACCGAACGAATTATTTGTTTATGATTTTTCGCAAGACGAAAAAAGGTAATATGTTAGAATCCAACGTATTGATAATATTTTAATAATCTCTTCCCATAACCCTAAGCCGATAACAATTCATAGCAGTAACTCGAAGTTTCTTCATCAATCCGTGATTAGCTACAGCCCCTGCAGGTGCACCAACTATCGGCAAGAGCTGCAATAGCTTAGATATATCCAAATAGTCCCTATACTCAATCTGCAATTTTTCCCAGTCCATCTCGAGCATATCTGCGTGTCTATCCCAATACTTTATGATAGGATAAATCTGCATTTTGCGCTTATCACAACAAAAAGCCAGCTGGAAAACATAGAGCAAAAACAGTCTCTCACTTTTTTTGTCGAGGTCAAAACCGTACAGTTTGCCGCAGTCGAATAGGAACTTAACTTTGAGCGAAAGCAGGGCTGGCAGGTCAGCCAAATTTACTAAGAAGCCACCTAGCCCGAAGCCTACCCCTTGTGCTATAGCAAGTTTGTAATAGGTGTTAAAGGCGCGCTCTACAAGGAACTCACTCTCTGAGAGAGTCGGCTCTGCGGCTGGTTTTGTCTTGGTGAAAAGATTTGAACCGTACAGAATTGATTCAACCATTCCTTTAATCGCTATGGTGATTATATCTTGCCCCTTTTGTGGGATTAGGTTTTGCAATTTGGTTTGTACGCCTTTTGACATACGATTAAAAAAACGAGGCGGGGTCATCATTTGTTCTTCCCATGTGGTTAGCTCTTCTTGTATTGTTTGGTAGTATAGGCTTGTGTTTTCGCTTTCCATGTTTTAGCCTCCCTCGAGATTATATTATATCCAAAAAACGGGCGGATCACCATCCGCCCCTACCGTCATCTTTTGTAGGAGCAGATGGCAACCCGCCCGAAAATTTTTATTTAAGCCAATTTAGATTTAGCCACATCCGTAAGCTTCGTAAACGCCGCAGCGTCTGTGATTGCAAGGTCAGCTAATATTTTTCTGTTCATCGAGATGTCTGCAAGCTTTAAGCCATGCATCATTTTTGAATAAGAGATGCCGTTTAATCTTGCAGCTGCATTGATTCTTGTAATCCAGAGCCTTCTGTAATCTCTTTTTGTTTGCTTTCTTCCGGCAAAAGATCTCGCCATTGCTCTCATTACAGATTGCTTTGCTATTCTATATTGTTTGCTTCTGGCTCCTCTGAAGCCTTTAGCTAATTTTAGTACCTTTTTATGCTTTTTTCTCGCATTTAACGCGCCTTTAACTCTCGCCATTTGTAAGCCCTCCTAATTAATCCAAGTATGGTAACATTTTCTTGATAGTTTTTACAACAGTTTTGTCAGCCAGATTAGATTTTCTAAGATTTCTCTTTCTCTTAGGGCTTTTATGTTCAAGAATATGCGTTTTGTTTGCTTTCATTTTCTTTATTTTGCCCGTACCCGTCGCTTTGAAACGCTTCGCGGCAGCTTTTCTTGTTTTAAGTTTCGGCATTTGTATCTTCCTCCTTGGGTTGTTTAGCCGTATCAGATTTATCTGATTTAGCGGGTTTTGCTATTTTATCGCCTTTTGGTGCTAGGAACATGGCCATGCTACGCCCTTCCATCTTAGGCATCTTCTCAACTGTGCCAAGTTCAGAAACAGCCTCAGCAAAATCGCCTAAAATCTTATGAGCAACATGAGTATGACCAAGCTCACGACCTTTAAAGCGGATGCTAACTTTAACCTTGTCTCCATCTTTTAGGAACTCGTTGGCCTTTTTAATTTTCACATTGATATCATGTGTGTCTGTATTTGGTGAAAGTCGAAGCTCTTTGATTGTAATCGTCTTTTGCTTTTTACGAGCTTCCTTCTCTCGCTTTTGTTGCTCGAAGCGGTACTTGCTGTAGTCCATTATTTTGCAAACGGGCGGCTTTGCCGTGGGCGAAATCTTAACAAGGTCAAGATTCTTCTCATCAGCGATACGCTGGGCCTCTTTGCCCTCAACTACCCCAAGCTGTTCCCCAGTCTCAGAAATCAGCCTTACCTCTTTGTCTCTAATTTGTTCGTTGATCATTAAACTGGTAATTGTTCCACCTCCAAAAAATGTTTGAACGCCATAAACGCTTCGAAATACTACTAAATAAAAAAAGTGAGCCGCAAAAGAAGCCCACTAACACATCAAAGTCTGTACAAAACTACACCATACACTAAAATGTATTAACCATGCAATCAATGAAAAGATGGCAGGTGAGAAGGAATCTTCTGCTTAACGTTATGAATAATAGCATAAAACTTAGTATATGTCAAGGGTTTTCGATTATTTTCCGCCTTTCATCATACTAACCATCTTCATAGCCGATGTAAACTTCGCACGCGGCTCATCGTCTAATGAGCTTAAAATAACAGCTATCATCAGCTCTCGCTCTTCTTTTGGGATAGGCTCGCCGCTGTTTAATATAGCCTGATAAGAGTTAAGTACAGCCATTGCCTCAGGCACAGATCTCCCCTGTATTTTAACGGCAATCTCTTTTATCGCCGCGAGTTTTTCAGGTGAGAGTGACTTAAAAGCTTCGTTTTTTGTAATTTCATCAAAATTAAGTGCCATTAGTTATTCATCCCTTCGATTTTACCTAAAATTTCGCTTATATCCATTACTGTGATTAATAAATCAACCATATCGCGCTTGTCATGCTCTATATAAGGTCGTGCAGCTAGCAGCATATTTCTATTGTCCATAGATGATACTTCGCCGCTTGCTGTGCGGAAGTTTTCTGTTTCTTTAAAGCTATTAACAAAGTGCATAAGCTCCATTAGTTTTGAAGCGATTATGATATTTTTTCGGTTGGACTCACCCATGTAGGGAGCCATGGCTAAAAGAGCATTAACATTGTTAGAAACATGTACTATAGGAGCGGCTTGCACAGGAGTATGTTCAGGTATATTACCTATAGAGCGAAAGGATTTTATGATATCCATCATATTTGTTATTTGAGTCATATTGTTGAAAATATTGTTTGAGGTGTTGCTATCAGCGTCGCCGATAACTTCTGAGAGAATTTTTGCATCACTTAGTATTTTTTCAAAATCGGTCATAATATCTATCCTCCTTAGGTCAGTAAAAACGGGCGGATATAGAATCCGCCCCTACGATAGATATGTGCTAACTACATTTCGCCAAAAGCATGAACGCCAGAGCCACCCATTAAAGTCATTAGCAGAACGAGCATGAGCATATTATCTTTTCCACCAGCACCTGGTCCAAAGATATTACCTCCACCCATTAACAAGAGAAGCAAAAGCAAGTTATTATTAGAGCCCATCTGATTAAACATACGAATCCTCCTAACAAATATATGTGATACATTCGTATACTATGAAATGTTTAATGCCTTGTTGCATGTACGATAGTCAAAAGTCATAACTATGCGCCTTGAAGTTTAACGACTATACAAGTCCGTGCCATGTGTCAAACACAGTCGCTCCTACATAATATAAAAATATTGGAGAAAACACTTAGGAGAGAATTTATATTATGGAAAATATTCAGCTTATAATAGAATATGACAATGCAGAAGATGAGGAAATACTCGCCTCCATTGGTACGATTAAGTATAGACTTCCTATAATCGGCGCATGTGTTTTAGAAATTCCGCCAGGGACCGCTGAGTCTTTAGCTGGACTCAAATGTATAAAGGCAGTTTATGAAACCTCAAATATAATAGCACAGCAAAAAAACAGCCCGCAAAATTTAACCGGAAAAGGCATAAACATCGCCATACTAGACACAGGATTATGTCCTTCGGCAGACTTTACAAAACCTGAAAACCGACTCATAGCCTTTAAAGACTTTGTGAACGGGCGCGAGGATTATTATGATGATAATGGGCATGGTACACATGTCGCTGGTATAGCGTGCGGTAATGGTTACTATTCAAACGGCAAATACAAAGGTATAGCACCCCAATCAGGAATAGTCGCCCTAAAGATACTTGACGAAGAGGGCAAAGGCAGCTCAGCTGACGTTCTTGCAGGGCTTCAATGGGTCGTTGATAACAGAGACAGATACAATATCAGACTTGTAAACCTTTCCGTTGGCACGCCTGATATAAACAAGTTTGACCCGCTACTTGCGGCGGTAGAGTATATGTGGGATATGGGTTTGGTTGTCACAGTTGCAGCGGGAAATAATGGACCTGATAACTCGTCTGTGACATCACCAGGTTCTAGCAAAAAAGTGATAACTATAGGCGCATCAGATGATGATACGGTGTGTACGGATGCTTTTGGAGAGCGGATAAAGGACTTCTCAGGGCGTGGTCCTACAAAAAACTGTATAATAAAACCTGACATTCTAGCTCCAGGTGCTGAGATTATCTCAGTGCGCTCCAAAGGAATGACAGTGGATGCCATGGAAGCATTTGAAGGTCGTTTCATAGATGATAATTATCTCAAAATGAGTGGAACAAGCATGGCCACACCTAGGGTATGTGGAGCTATTGCTCTGCTTTTAGAGAAGCACCCTGTACTTAGCCCGGATGATGTTAAGTACGCGCTTAAAAAGACTGCCGAAGATATCAGCAAAGATGCAAACGAACAGGGCTGGGGACGGCTTGACATAGAGAAATTAATTTCTTGGGAGGCGGAGAATGTCAGAAAAAAATATATACGAAATCGTACAGAGTTTTAGTGATAGGGACAATCTACAAAGTGATCTTGATGAAGCCCTCAAGCTGGTTTCTCGGCACTTTCGTAATAAATATGTCGGGAAACTGGACAATGTCCTTAACATCAGCCGTAAAAACTTTAAACAAAATCCAACAAGAGAAATGCAACTTATAAACGCGCTTAAGCCTTTTTTACCTAGGGAGCGGCATGAGAGGCTGGACAGTATCACAGAAATGTTGACATTGTTTTCAACCTTTGAAAGTATTCGCAAGGAGGTAAGTAGCACCTCTTTAGCCCAGAGCGAAGTTGCAGAAGCAGATTCTGCGATACATGAAGACGGCATATATGAGGTGGATGAGGAATGTCTGCACAAAAAAAGTATGGGGCAAATGCAGCCTATGCAGGATCTTAGTGCAGCGCATATTATGCTGGTCATGGGGCTTATACAAAAGGCAACAAAGTAGAATATAACTATAACATTTGCAAGGGGGACTATCATGAAGAGAATAAACTTAGCTCTGGTAGGTGCTACGGGCATGGTTGGCGGAGTTGTTACTAAGGTTTTGGAAGAGCGAGGTGTGTCCATAAATAACTTCTACCCACTCACCTCTAAACGCTCTGCTGGTCAAACGGTTACATTGTTTGGCAAAGATTATATTACCAAAGAACTTACCCAAAGCTCTTTTGAAAATGCGATTGACATAGCTATATTTTGTGCAGGCGGCGAGGTAAGTGCTACGTTTGCACCTATTGCAGTAAGAAGCGGTTGCATCGTTGTTGATAACACATCATATTTTCGTATGGATAAAGATGTACCGCTTATTGTGCCTGAAGTCAACCCCTGTGCCATAAAATCACACAAAGGTATAATAGCAAACCCTAACTGCTCTACAATACAAGCGGTAGTCGCACTCAAACCACTTAAGGATAGGTACGGACTTAAGCGCGTGATATATGCTACTTATCAATCCGTGTCAGGGGCTGGACTCGATGGATTTAATGCACTTAAGGATGGTTTAGAAGGTGTATTTACAAAACCTATCGCCTATAATCTAATCCCTCAAATTGACACCTTCTTGGACAATGGCTATACAAAAGAAGAGATGAAAATGATAGACGAGACAAAAAAAATACTTGGGCAAAGTGACTTGAAAGTTACCGCGACCACTGTTCGAGTTCCTGTCTTTTATGGGCATAGTGAGTCTATAAATATTGAGCTTGACGCTCCTTTTGAGCTTGATGATGTTAAGGCGCTTTTGGCTGAGTCACAAGGGATTGTTCTCATGGACGATATAGAAAGCTGTACATTCCCAACGCCTTTGGACGTTGAAGGCAAAGATGAGGTCTTTGTAGGGCGCATCAGAAGAGATGAGAGCGTAGAAAACGGCTTGAATCTTTGGTGCGTGGCTGACAATATCCGCAAAGGTGCAGCTACGAACGCTGTACAGATAGTGGAATTGTTGATAGGAGGAAAATAATATGAGTATATTTAGAGGTTCAGGAGTTGCTATTGTCACGCCATTTAAAGATGATAAGTCAATCGACTATAAAGCATATGAGAAGTTGATTGAGTTTCAGCTGAACAACGGAACGAATGCAATAATCGTATGCGGCACAACTGGCGAGTCCGCAACACTCACTGACAAAGAACACGCAAAATTGGTTAGGTTTACAGCCAAAGCCGTTGATGGTAAAGTTCCGATCATTGCAGGATGTGGCTCTAATAACACAGTGCATGCAATAGAACTTACAAAAAGTGCTCACCAAAATGGTGCAGACGCAATAATGCAAGTGACACCTTATTATAACAAAGCAACGCAAAGTGGCTTAATCAGGCACTTTGCAGAAATTGCAGAAAGTACCGATTTGCCGATTATGTTATACAATGTTCCTGGTCGCACAAGCTGCAACATTGAACCAAAAACAGTAGCTGAACTATCAAAAATAGACAATATCGTGTGTATAAAAGAGGCAAGCGGAGATATTTCTCAGATTGCTGAAATAAGACAACTCTGCGGTAAAAACTTTGATATATATTCAGGTAATGATGATCAGGTTGTGCCTTTGATGAGTTTGGGCGCTATTGGCGTTGTAAGTGTCGTAGCGAATGTAGCACCACGGCTTATGAGCTATATGTGTGCGGAATATTTGGCAGGAAATACGGAGAAAAGCCTTGAGGTTCAGCTAAGTCTGTTGGCTTTGTGCAAAGCATGTTTTATCGAGCTGAGTCCAGGTCCTGTAAAAGAAGCCCTTTCGATGATGGAGCTTATAGAGGCCAATTTTAGAAGCCCTATGGGACCAGTGAGCGATGGAAATCGGAAATTGATTGAGAAGACTTTAGGAATGTATGGCATTGTTTAGGATGTGAGGAGTTGTAGCGGGCGGCTAAAAGTCGCCCTACATAATAGTCAGAAAGATATTGACTTTGCAAATACACCATCACTTGTAGGGGCGGCATCTCGCCGCCCACATATTACGCATGAGAGATGATGTGTTGTGGTCATATCCATTGCGACCAGACGTTGAAGTCCGATCCTACAGTATTGTATCGTATTTTCTTATGTCGCTTGCGTTAGGTGGTTGCCCACCGTGTGTAACACATTATAAGAAGCGTTTGCGGATTAGTTGCCATCCCGCAATAGGTGGATTGCAGGCCTATTGACTCGTATCGGGACGGTCCGCCCTCACGCAAAGCGTCGACGGATCGTCCGCGTTCTGTACATATGTCATGTAATTGAGAGGTAGCTCGGACGACCGAGGGCGGTCGTCCCTACAACTGCATTGCAAATTTTATCTATTATTTTTTATTTGTACGATGTAGAGTGGACTCAAAAAGCCAGCTCACGAGGGTTGGTTTTTTTGGCAAATATTTGGTTATTTAGAGATCGAAACAGTTTGTGTAGCTCCATCCCAACTTACTTGGGCGCCAACAGATTCGCTAACAAATCGCACAGGTACAAACGTCCGACCTGCAACAATAACTGGTGCCCCCATTGACTCGCCATTGTTGCCAACAAGTTGCTGACCTATTGTTAGAGCAAATGGTTGCCCATTCAGGCTAAATGTAACTTCTTGAGTAGCTGTGTTGAATCCTACATCTGTAGAGCCTAAGCCCTCTACAATAGCCCGAACGGGTACCATTGTACGACCGTCCTCTGAGAGGAACGGAGCGGCTTCAAGCGTATTAGATATTCCACCGTTGACATAGGTTACACTCCCAATTGTAAATTGTAGCATACCTGAGTCAGGTGGCTGTGTTGGTGGTTGAGGAGGGATGTCCGATGGTTGACTTTCCCCTACAGGTTGGAAATGCCAAGAGTAGAGGAGGCTAGGAGGCACGACAAAGTTGCCTCGGGTGAAGCCAGGGGTAAAGTACAGTTGACTGACAGCTATCTTGCTAGTTTCTGAAATGAATCCATCAGAAACTAGAACGTATACATATAGTCCATCGGTTGGTCCAGCCCAAGGAAAAATAGTTTCGCCGTAATCAGTTGAAACTTGCTCCTGGAGCCTTTCGCCATTACGATATAGTCCAAAACGGATCCCTCCCATGGCTTGGCGATATGATAGGCCACGTTCGCATGTGAACCCATAACTGGAAGCTATAGCTATTTGACCTCCATCAGGTAGCACTACCGTATGCGCCATGAATGGTAGGCACGCTACTACGCAAAGTAAAACTAAGCTTACTACTAATTTTTTCATTGCAAGTCCTCCTTTAAATAATTGTCACTACCGAGGGGGTAGTTTCCCGTGTTGCCCGACTTACAATTACTACTGATATCGGGAGCAGCAAGTCTGCCATAAATAGACAGGCTCGCTTTACCCCAGCACGAGGCATATAAGGGAAAAATCCTTCGTAGGGGTCGCGCTTGCTCGACCCGCCTCCCTTAAGTCACTACATACATTAAATGCGGGCTGAGCAAACGCAGCCCCTACAGCAGTTGTTGTGTATGTGATAATAGCTAACATATCACCGCACCCGACACAAAAAAACACCAAAAAAGCGGTCGCCCTCTGCAATGAACAGAAAACAACCGCCTGTTATACACTTTACAAAAATCAAATTCTACGCACGAAAAATAAGCGACATTATCAACTTGCTTGCTTGCTTGCTTGCTTGCTTGCTTGCTTGCTTGCTTGCTTGCTTGCTTGCTTGCTTGCTTGCTTGCTTGCTTAAAAATTGTA
>Ga0123355_10002821_pt1 | contig 24677 bp, 6 predicted proteins | sample TergutEmb28metaG_3_FD_89872 | JGI IMG/M metagenome (GOLD analysis project Ga0123355, IMG submission 89872) | Embiratermes neotenicus P1 segment gut microbial communities from Petit-Saut dam, French Guiana - Emb289 P1 | ecosystem: Host-associated > Arthropoda: Insects > Digestive system > Gut ...
ACAGATGGGAAGTACCACGCCGTTGCCGCTACGTCGGGGAAGTTGCGGGCGTAGCTCTGATTCTCTACATCTGCGGCATTGAGTGCTGCTCGGCTGTCGATCCGCCCTAAGATCCGGTTCATCGCCGTCGCTACATCCGCACGGGCCGTGTAGAACAGGGGATTGAAGTTACCCGCATCGTCGCCCACCATCCAGCCCATGCTGTACACCGTGTACACGTAGTGCGTAGCCCAGCTCGTAATCGTACCCGCATCCCGGAAACTCATCTGACCCGCCTCTTCTTCGTACGCATCCAGGGTCCGAGCCAGCATGGCGGCGAACTCCTGGCGGGTGATCGGATCATGGGGTCTGAACCGGCCCGTATCATCGCCCCGCACCAGTCCGGCGTCGTAGGCCCAGGCCACGTAGTAGTAGAACCAATCGTCTTCGTCTACGTCAGAGAAGGCAGTAAAGGCGCTCATCCCCGCCGGCAGTTCTTCTATCCCACGCTCAAACTCTAAGAGTTTTACTCTGGCCAGAATCGCCGCCACATCTGCACGGGTGGCATTGCGTCTCGGCATGAAATGTCCCTCGTCGTTGCCGAACATGAACGCCAGATGTTCCTCAATCTCCGCCCCACGGGTCACGGTCACCGTGTACACCCGCACGGTCTCCCCGTCTGCCGCTGTGACTGTGATGGTGAAGACGTTCTCACCCAACGCCAGAGCGGCAGGGCCCTCTACCACGACGGGATCGTCCTCGGGATCGGCGGCGGGACGGGTGATTACCACCGCTGCGTCTGGGCAGACCGCTGCGGCGTCGATCTCGATCTCTGTCACGGCGTGGAGCACGTTGACTGTGTACGCCAACACTGCCGGACTAAATGCCGGATCCAGTGCATGGACCACCTCGTCCTCGTCCGCATCCTCGCTCACGACTCGCAGGCCGCTTAAGTCGGCGTCCGTCGAGGGCGGTGCCCATGTAGTCGTCAAGTTCACTGTTACAGGAAGCGTCTCGGTCACGCCCTCACGAGTTATCTCGATATGAAACGTTCCCGTTATCGGCGGGACGTCTGTCGTGGGACGGACGCCGGTAACCGTAATGGCTCCCGTAGCCTGATTGACCGTTGCAGTAACGCCTATCGGCAGATCGCTCGTATCAAGTATAATCTCACCCTCCGCTGTGCCGCTGACGGTTGATGTGGCTGTGAGGCCGCCGTCATTGACAGTGACTGTATCCGGTGTAAGGATTACAGTTGGTGCGATTTCGCCCAGCACACGGATGTTATCCAGCAAAATGTTTTGCACATTGGATACGTTACTGACGGGCGCATTGCCTAGTCCAGTCGTCGCCGGAAGTGCCGGCGGTGATCCCGTGTTGACCACAGGTGTGTTAACTTGGAGATAGCTTACGTCCGTGATGCCATAGGGGATCTCTACGCCTAACAGGAAGATGGCTCCATTCAAATACACATCGTAGTATCCCGCATCAAAGTCAAAAATGACATCAAAACGCATCCAGCGGTTTTCATATGGCTGTACGACATCATCACCCGCACCATCCACAATGAATCCAGGCGCGGATTCCAAGTCTAAGCCGGTTTGCGGATCGCCCTGGGATGCGCTGCTGGTTTGGAAATGGGCAATCTGCCGGCGGTCGCTATTGTGGAATTGGAAGCGGAAAGGCGAGGAGTAGGAATTGCCAGTAGCAGTCGTATACGTTCTGTCCCGGTTCATCAGGAAGTCAAAGGAGACCCATGTTCTGCCTTCGTGCTCACCGAGATGGAGATCCATTGACGTACCGTAACGGTCAATTTGAGATTCTCTCTCATTGGCTACGCCGTTGGTCCAGTCACGGAGCATCAGAACATTGCCGCGGCCTTCCCAGCCCTCCGGATCATGGGTGGCAATGGTGTTTATGCGGTTATTGCCAATCAAATGTCCGCCTCTGTTAGTTCCCACCGTTCTCGGATCGCCGTATCCGCTTACCGCATCCCAGAAAGTTGCAAAGCCCAGGGCACGGTCAGCGTTGGTAATGACAGCATCGTTGCGGCGAATATCCGGCAACCAAGCATTTTGGAGTCTTGTGTGTAGCGGTGTAACAGGGCTGCCTATGCCAATGCCAGGGCCCGCCACCACACGATTAGGATCAAACGGAACGGCTCTGGACTCGCTGACGAAACCGAATACCTGGAGGCCGATACCAAGTTCATCAATGGCCGCACCTCGAACGGGGCCGATGAGCCGCTCATCAAAGTTTTCTTCAAATCTTACGGCCCAGTCTTCCGAATCGAAGTCGTTTAAGTTCCTTTCCCCGAGAATGGTATCTGCGGAAGCGAAGTTGGCGGGGTCGGGCCAATAGACACGCATGGGTACGGAAGTTTTCCGCAGCGGAAGGCCGTCCGCTTGTATGACTTCATGGTTATAGCGGAAGAAATATTCTTGATCCCGGGTGATGAATCCGTCTCCTGTGGTAAAGTTGTAGGGTGCCTCTGTGAAAGCGCCTGTCACACGTACCCAGTTCGCCTCGTTATCCGGGCCCAAGCCTTGATCCCACTCCATAAAGGAGTTCTGTGCAAATGCCCAAGGCATAATGCCCAGTCTGAAGCCGACTTGTCCTGTGCCGGTGATGGCTATCGCAACCGGAACTGGTGCGCTCACATGGTGGCGGGGGCAATACTGCTCCGGTGTGGGCACGGTTTGTGCGGGGTATTGCATGGGGCCTGAAAATGCTCTTACATGTTCCAGAGCTTCATCCGCTGACAAAACTGCGTTTTCAGAGCCGGGGAAATCAAGCCGCGGATTAAAGGGCTGGAATACCAGGTTTTCATGGGCAACCCAGCGCGCAGGGGCCGCATTATGAGCGGGCGGAGTTGGACCTTCGTATGTGCCGTAAATGGATCCGACCAGACGCTGCTGCAGGTTCTGGTTATTCGTCGGCAGCCAGAGACGGGAAGCGCCGCCAGATGCCTGGGTTCCCACCTGTACGGCATCCAAACCGGTTGCTGCATTAGTACCCAAGTCGTTCGGCACCAGGCTGTCGATAAATGCCTGCAGCTCTGCGTCCGTAGAGGGCGTACGTGCGGCGGGGTTGGCAGAGAAGGTGCCGCCGGAGAAGGTTCTGCCATGCGCACGGGGGTCTGCTTCCAGGGCTCTCAGGTTGTCTACGGTAATTTGATGCTGCGCATAGCCCGCTTGTGCTTGGGCGTTAATGAGTTGCAGGGCGTGTCTATCTGTGTGATCTGTGATTGCCGGCGCATGTATTCCTTCATACGTAATAGAGAGGGCTGTCCCTTGTCCGCCCAGGAGAACCCGTGGCGCATCGTGGGGAATGCCTCTGCCGGCATTACTATAAGTAGATCCGCTGCGAATTACGTTTCCTTCGGCGATGACGCTGGACCCATGGCGGTGGGTGATTGCGTTTTCGCCGTTGTGGTCAAAGAAATTGTTGAAAATCCATGCGTTGGTATTGCGCATCATGGGTGTGCGCGATGCGACCCAATAATACCAGTTGCGGAAGTAGGTGGCTTCCCCGTCCTGCATGGCGCCGTCGCCGTTGGACAGGCCGGTTTGGCGTGTGCCGATGTACTGATTGTAAGAAATTGTGAAGTTGAGCGCCATGGTGTTGTCTGTGGAGCCGTCACCGCTGACGTGGAAGGTATTGTTGGTAATCCACACGTGGGTAACAGGGCCGAGCAACCATATGGCGTCATGGGTAGCGTGTTCCATCTCTAAGTTTCTGAAGATGATGTTTGCGGAGTTGTGCACGCAGAATCCGATGCCCCAGATCATGGTCTCATAGCCCACGCCCTCAAAAGTAATGTTGGCGGAGTTTTCAATCATCACCTTGTTTTGGAATGTGCGGCCCGGAGGCAGGATTCCGTTGGCAGGATCGCCCACCAGACCGAGAAAACGCACAATGAGGGGATCGGTGCGGTGAGAGAGATAGTCCAGCATGTACAGGTTGTCGTTGGTGATGTACCAGATTTCTGTTCCCGGCGCTATGCCGCCATCCGGTGTGTTTCCGCCGGTGGTGCCATGGGGGAAATGCCAGGTTCTGCCGGATATTGGCACTGTGACAGGCTCACGGATAAAAGCATGTCCATACCGGGCGTGTTCCCGTGGTGTAAGGCCGTCCAGACGGTGGAGCTCTGAACTGCCGTGCATGATGCGCAGACTGTACGCTTGACCGTCATTGGCCGGAAGGCCGGGCACGTCTACACGCCAGCGGGCACCGTGTTCGTCGTCGAGAAAACGAATCAGTTCACTGTCAACATTTGTCCAAGTCGTTCCGCCATTTGCGGAGATTTGGGCTGTGAAGCTTGCGGTTCTGATGCCCGGCCATTCAAACCACACGGCCTCAAACCACGTGTTTGGCGCGTGTCCGGTTATAACCGGCACCCATACCGCCCGCACTGTGATCGCACCTGCAACGTTGGTGAAGGCATGATCCCAGCGGACAAATCTGTAGCCCTCCGGCGGTGCCACCTCTGGCGCCACTGCCGCCTGGCCTTCTTGGACAGACTGTACCAATGCTCCGCCGCCTGTGCGGGTTCCGCCGGCTAAGTCAAAGGTGACGGTGAATTCAGGGATCGGCGCCCCACGGATTATTTCGACCGTATACACACGCTCTACCGCACCATTCCCCGATGTAACGGTGACTGTGAATTCGTTAGACCCAACCGCCAGGGTTGCAGGATTGGTAACTATGACCGGCGGGGCCGCAAGATTTGCGGCTGGCCGTGTGACTACAACTGTCGCACCGGCATGGCTTGTTACGGCCATGATGTCCGCCGAGGCTGCAGCATTTGGAACGTTAACCGTATACTCCAGCGTATCCGGGTGGAATATCGGGGTCAACTCGTGGACGACTTCGTTCTCTTCCCCATCCTCGCTTACGACGGATAGACTGCGCAATGTCGCATCTAAGGCGGGGTCGATCATGTTTTGGGTTGCCGCATTTTCAGGGGTAAATTCAAACCTGGGGGCGGGACGGACATTGGTCAACGTATTTACGCCGCCCGCATGGATGGAGCGCTGGGCCGTCAGATGGCTCTCAATCCCGTCTATGGTCTGGGTGACGGCGATTTTGTGGTAGCCCGGCGCAAGGGTTACTGTCAACGCAAACAGATGACGGTTATCGGCATTGCCAAGCACGGCTTCATCGTAGAACACTCCGTTGATAAACACGGAGACCGCCTCGGCACGGATATCGTGGACACCGTTTATTTCAAACGTGGTGGGAACCCAAGTGTCTGGGGCGGGGCGCTGCAGAATCGGACGGCTGGGAACGGCGTTCCAGTAGTAGCCTGTGAACCGTTCGGATACTTGCGCCCTGTATAGGCTGCTCGGATATACTGCGAGGGCAGCATTCTCGGCGTTTGTAGGATTCACGATGTGCGGCATACCGTACATCGCCCTCAGTGCAGCCACTTGGGCCGTCTGGTTGGCATGTGCACCGGCGCTGGCGGCATCGCCCTGCGCACTGCGGGTGTGGGTGTTATATTGGCCAAAAGAGCCCTCTACAAAATTCTGACCTGTGGGCGGACGTGAGATCTGCACAAACGCCGCCAGGGGGTTCCAGATCACGCTGGTGTTACCGGTCCAGCCGTGGCCGGAGCCGTTGGCGCCCCTGTTTTGCACGACAATCCGCCCGATGCCGACGCCCATTTGCTCTCCGCCGGTGGCACCGGCGAAGCCCAGACTTACGTTGCCGTTGGTGTTATTGCTCCCCTGGATCGTGGGGTTGCCCGCAATCATCTGGACATTGTCGAACAATGTTCCTGTGGCCCATCGGTGATGGTTTTCCGGGCCGATTTTACTGCCCTCACCCATGGTGTCTAAGAATACGTTTGGACCGCCAATGGCGGCGCCTGTTACGACTTCATACCTCGCCCCCTGGGCGTAGTTGCCGTCTACCAGGGTGTTGTTTCCGTTGTCAATGGTGATGCCGTACAGACGGGCGCTGTACTGGAACACAGCCGGGCTCAGGTAGGAGTTATTCAGCACAGAAATATGGCTGGCGTTGTGGTAAATATTCGTGTGTGCAAAGGGGAAATACAGGCTGGTGGTATCCCGGATGAACCCGTCCCGAGTGCCTATAACCCGGATGGCGGTACGGCCCCGGTTATCACTCATGCTGCCCAGAACGCCGCCTCTTTGCGTTGGCTCGGTAGTGTTTACGCTGGTTCCTGTCTCGCGGACAGCCACGATGCGCATATTTTCCACGCCCACATTGATGACTCGATTGGTTTCATCCAACAGCCGAACTGTGGCCGCATCGTCCTGGGGGATGTTAAAGCCGTGTACCAGGGGCATGTTCAAAATAATGTCATTGCCCTCTATGGCCACAATTCTCCGCTCAAATTCCAGCGGGTAGTGCAGTTCGCCAGCGTCAGCCAGAGTGCCGCCCGGCAAAACATCTGTGTGTCCGGGCAGAGCGACACCGGGGGCCATGCCGGGCCAGCCCCAGCGGCCGGTGGTGGTACGATTCATAATATGTACCCAGTCACGGGACGGCAGGCGCAGGATGGAGATCCGATCATCCACGGAGAGACCTGTGGTGCTCTCCAGGGTGAGACGGCTTGCGCCCACAGGATACCAGCCGGGTGCTACATCTACCTCAAGCGTGTAGGAGAGTATCCCATAGGGGGTGCCGGAACCCGCATAGTTGTGGGGACCGAAATACCCTTCATTAAATGGGCCAAAGCTCTCCTCTGCGGGGTTCCCCATGGTAATCGCCACGGCTAAGTTACGCCAGTTGTGAACAGGGGGAGGCCCGTGGCCCGGTCTGTGCGCATAGGCAATGACGGTGCCGTCCGGCCCCTGTCCGGAGCCCCGGAGGACAACGCCGGATTCGTTGAGCTCAATGCCTCTCGGGCCTGTGACCCAGAAAGTACCCGGCGCAAATTCCACAACGCCCTTAAAACCGTGGGCCGGGTTGACCGGCTGGGCAGCCACTTGGGCGATGGCCGCATGAATCCTGTCCGTGTCGCAGTCGGTCTCGGTTCTGTTTGCAATGGGATATAATCGTACTACATAGCTGTTGTTCTCATCCAGGAACGGAATGTCCTCGTTCCCCTCTCGAAAGCCCACGTGAGAGAAGTCCGGCATGATATTGCCTTCCAGCACATATCTGCCGTCTTCTTCCGCAGCGGCGCCCAGTGCACGGCTGTCGTGAGAATCCCATGCCTCGTAATAGAGGGAGCCGTCTGTCTGGGGTGCGACGATGGTTGCATTGACTCTCTCTGCTGTTTGGATCGGACGCAGTGCAAGGGGGATGTCCGCAGGGTTCGGCTGGAAGCGGATATCCATAGCCGGAGTCCGTACGGGAGAGGGCTCAAATGTGACTGTAATCTGGGGCGTAATATTCCGGAGATTCGTTACGCCGCCTGGAAACTCGTCCAAATCAAAATGAAGGGTGCCTGTGAGGGTTCGGGTTGCCCGTTGCGCAACACTCACATCGGCAAACGGTGTGGTGTCCCATGCCACATTTGCGGCAACCAGCTCGCCGTCTACAATGACATCCACTGTAGAGGGGAGCATGGAGAGTGCGGGTACGCTGACGGCGTCCGGCTGGTTGATCGCCCACATGGAGTGGCCTTCCAGCGCAAGATCGTCTGCGCCGATTACCATCACATCGGCAACATTCACTGCGGCAGCGGCATTGCCGCCCGTTGAAATCCGGAAGAAATTTATGCCTTCCCGGTCATTATTCGTCCCTCTGAACCCGAAATTGGGCCAGAGATAAAATTCCAGAGGCCGCTGGGCGGCTACAGGAGAGAACGATCTCTGTCCGTTTACATACAGGGCGTATTGGTTGCCCAGCCAGTCTCCGCCTGCAAGCGCTTCAGGCGTAGTGACGGACGGAAGCCCGCTGACAACGCCCCGGTCGCCGTCCATCCGGAAGTCGATGACCACATCATGCCATATGAGATCAGCCGGCCTTGTGTATCTGACTTGCATATTCGTATTTGTATTCGGCTCTTCTCTCAATTGCATGGCAGGGATACCCGGTCTGTGGGCGAGGGCACGCTCATTGCCGGGAACGGGGTTTTCGGGGCCGTGATTCATCAATGAGAAGTTGATCTGGCTGGTGGCGGCCAGATCGGTTGCGGTTCCGCCGCCCACATGGACCATAGCCATGTTCTGGGGGCCTTCAATCCGAACACGAAACGCTACGAGCACACGTTCCGTCTCTGGTGCGAAGTTAAAGTTTAGGTCTCTGCTCGCTCCGCCAGTGCCGGTGGCACCCCGCAGATAGCGGAATCCATCTGCGTGGTCACGGACATGAACTTCTGCGGTGCTGCCGGCAAAGTTCGCAGACGTTACGGATGCAAACGGCCCTGCGGGCTGCGCATCCAATACGCTGTCTGTTGCGTTATGGATGGGCCCCAACGCCCATGTGTCAAAGTCGAGGACATGATTGCCGGCCGGCGCCGACAATTCGGTGAGGCCGGTGGTATAGGGTTGTATGGACCCTTCCCTGATGGCCTCCAAGGAGTCTGGAGCGGCAAAAGCGGGTGTACTGGTTAGCAGCATGATTAGTGCTACTAAAATTGCTAAACTTCTTTTGATACGATTCCTGCGTTGCATGGTGTTTCCTCCTTCTGGTTTTTGCATGTCTAAACAAGGGTTATGAAGTGAGTACTACCACTTCACAATCCTTGGCCTATCCTAGCGTATCAGTCAGGCACATTGCCCGGCCCCAAAAGCTTCCCGGCAACCGGGTACAAGAGTTGTACCAGGATAATAGTCCTATTGCGTCGATTCACACAGGAAAAACTGTTTTTTTTATATCACAAGAACGTATCGGTAATATTCAATACCCAAACGTTACGATTTATTGTATATGTTTCTCTTTGAAAGTACAGCATTATGAAAATAAAGCGCCGATAACGACTGTCATTATCGGCGCCTTGCCACTTCTAACGCCTTTTTTTCAAGAGGACAAACTGGCATTTTTGAGAATGTCTATTGTCTAAATCATATCAGATGCACATTGTATGTTCTTTGCAGATATTAACCAAATGTGTTGCAATTCTTCACCTTTTAAATTGAGCTGGAAAGTGCTGGGCTATGATATGCTCAATCCGGCCGATCTAGAAATGCTTGGCCTTTTGTGTTATACTTAATATTACGCAATAGAGAAAAAAGAGTAATAGGTTTGACTTGCATAGTAAAATGAAAAGTTTTCATAATATGACATACAGTTGTCGTGTTAAACACGGTATAATTGGAGTGTTAAAAAAATAAATGAACACGCAGGAGGAGTACCAACATGGAAAACAAACAATGCCAAAGATGCGGTATGATGCCCTTGGAAAAGCCAGAGGACTTCGGAACCAATGCCGATGGGAGCAAAAATGCAGACTATTGCTGTTATTGCTATGAAAACGGTGCATTTTTCTACCCAGAAGCAACCATGGAGCAAGTAATTGAAGCCTGTCTGCCCCATGTGGTCCCGGACGTTTTTGCGGATGAGGCCACGGCAAGGGCGGCCATGAACGAACATTTTCCAACGCTGAAGTGTTGGAAGAAAACAGGTATGATTATATCTTTCAAGCTGAAAGAGGGGGTATCTACAGAGGCGTTCTTAGAGGCGTCTGATAAAATCCAGGCGGACTACCTCTCTGAGCGCAAGGGCTTCATAACCAGACAACTGATGATAATCGATGGCGTATGGACAGACTGGGTTATTTGGGAAACCTTGCCCGACGCTGAAAATTCAATGGGAAAATCCGAAGAAAACGAGTCGGCCAAGGCGTTCGCCTCGCTCATCGGAGAAATCATAGAGTATAGCCTATATCCCCTTGAGAGAAGTTATAGTTGATCGCAATCTGCCTTGACGGTAGGACTCCGGCATGGTACAATACCAACGGCTTTTCCGATCACGGCAAAGGGGGAGACAAGTCGCTGTGGATGTCAGGCATTTTGTGAGCATAGAAGACGTGACGCCGGAGTGGTTTCTGGATCTGTACAACGTGTGCAGGGATATGATCCAAAACCCGGAGCGATATGTAGATGCCTGCCGCGGCCAGGTGATGGCCTCCCTATTTTTTGAACCGAGCACCCGGACAAACTTCTCGTTCCAGACAGCTATGATGCGTTTGGGCGGCAGTGTGTTCGGGTTTTCTGATCCCAGTGGTACGGCGGTGGCCAAAGGGGAAAGTTTGGCTGACACAATCCGTATGGTGTCCGCCTATGCCGACGCCGTTGTCATGCGCTCGCCTTTTGAGGGGGCGGCCGCTGCGGGGGCCCTCTACTCAGAGGTGCCCCTGATCAATGCGGGTGACGGGGGCCATATGCATCCCACCCAGACCTTGACGGATTTGACCACCATCTGCGAAAAGCGGGGCAAAGTGGGAGATATCGCTGTGGGGCTGTGCGGGGATCTGAAAAATGGCCGGACGGTGCACTCTTTGGCTCTGGCCCTGGCCCGGTTTCCCAATATCCAGTTTAAATTCATTGCCCCCCGGGAGATGGCCATGCCGGGCTATGTCTTAGACGCCCTCCGGGAGCGGGGGCAGAGATATATTGAGGTCACAAACCTGGAATCCTCCATCCCCCAGTTGGACGTGCTGTATATGACCCGGATTCAAAAAGAGCGTTTCACTGATCCCCTGGAGTATGAGCGCAACAAGGGGCTCTATATCCTGACCCGGCGAAAGCTGGATCGGGCAAAGAAGGATTTGCTCATCATGCACCCACTGCCCCGGGTGGATGAGATCAGCCCCGATGTGGATGGCGACCCCAGAGCGGCCTACTTCGATCAGGCCCGGTATGGGATGTTTATCCGCATGGCCCTGCTCTACCGGCTGATCCACACCCCCAGACAGGCCGCATCCACCGCCTATGATCCGACGCCACGCATATGCAGCAATGAGCGCTGTATCACGAAAACAGAGGCATACCTGCCCAATCTGACGGCAAGAGGGCGAAACAGTGAGACCGTGTGCAGCTATTGCGATAAACCGATTCCTCAGCTTAAAAATGCTTGACTGGCAAGACCACTTGTGGTATCATAAATCGGCAAGTTGATCGCATGGAGAAGTACTCAAGAGGTCGAAGAGGCGCCCCTGCTAAGGGTGTAGGGCGGGAAACCGTCGCGAGGGTTCGACTCCCTCCTTCTCCGCCAGATAGGTTCCCCACGGAATAAGTCTCGTGGGGAATTTTTTATTGGTCAAGGGCAGAGAATAACACCTTACCGATGAAAAGCCAGAGAGGTGTTAGTTTAGTTGAATCAAAAAAATAAATAGAGCATACTATAATTATTCACGATTTTTTATTTTTAGTAAACTCAATATTTTGCCTTGAAGCTACAAGTTTTGAAAAAAATATGTAAACTTAAAAAATTATGTGAATACTTAAAAAAAAGATGGTAAAATGGCAGTTAGTATGATAAAATGTAAAATAGTAAGGCAAAGGCGAAACGGAGGAATAATAGAATGCCAAATATTTTACTAATAGACGACAATCAAGAAATACTTGCGGTTAATAGTGCACACCTATTTGCAGAGGGTTTTGGTGTGACTACTGTTGACACGGGTATGAAAGCAATCGTGGCCCTGAATGCCGGTAAATACGATTGCATCGTGTTGGATATTATGTTACCTGACATTGACGGTTTTTCTCTGTGTAAGGCTATCCGCACGATTACCGATACGCCGGTAATCTTTTTGACGTGCAAGGACGATGCAGACGATAAAGTGCAGGGCCTGATGATTGGCGGCGATGACTACATGACAAAGCCCTACAGCTTGCAGGAGTTGACTGCCCGCATTTTCACACTCTTGCGTCGTGGGAAAACGGAAGCGCAGCCGAGTTCTTCGGGCAATATAACGATTGATAAAGAGAACAGAATGGTGCATACGCCGAAGAAAAATGTGTTTTTGTCGCAAAAAGAGTTTGAAGTATTCCTGCTGTTGTTTGAGAACCCAGAAAAGGTTTTCTCCAGAGAGGAACTATTCAATACGCTGTGGCCGAGCAGCAGGGATATCGGTACGGTTGCTGTCCACATTTTGAAATTGCGCCGCAAGTTAGACTTCGCCAAAGAATACCTTGGGACGATTGAAAACCACTATAAGGCCGGTTACTACTTTGTGCCCCCACCGAGCCGGGGGAATGTATTGTGATTGTAATTTTATCGATTGCCGCTTATGCAATCTCGATGGTGCTGCTGGTGACCCTGGGGTATGTGCTCCTGACGCAGCTTAGAAGTGAAAAACGGGAATTTTTGGTCATCTTTATTTTTTGTACGTTTTTATACATGCTTGGCACAACGCTGGGACTCGTGGCAGACACCGAGAGCGGTGCCGAGTTCAGTTTTCTATTGGTGACATTGGGCGGCGTGTTTGCGACACTGACATTTCTTATGTTTATCCAAAAATATTGTGAGCGCCCCCTGCCGAGATGGGCAAATACGGCGCTTTTGATATCTGCGGTTATAATTATACTCCTTGCGTGGACAATGGATTGGCATTCCCTAATTTACAAATATGTATACATGCGTCCCGCTGTCTTTTTCCCTGAGTTTATACATTGGGGTGCTGCTCGTGGGCCCCTGTTTCCTCTCGTCATCATTTTCCCCTCCATGTGTATTGTACTCTCCCTGAGGATTTTGTTCCAGGAGTTCGGAAAAGCCGATGCCCTTCATAAAAAGCGGCTGGGTCTGCTCATTTTTTGTGCACTGGTTCCCGGCGTTTCGCAGGTCGTTAATGCGCTGTATCTCAATGTTTTTGGTATACACTATACGATGGTTCTCATTGTTATGTGTATCTCATTATCCTATTTTGGGTTTTTCAAATATTATCTGCAAGAAAGCGAAGAGGTGATCCGTACACAGAGGTTGGTGCGGAACTTAATCTCTAATATTTCCCATGACATTAAGACGCCTCTTACGATTCTAGGCGTCAGCCTTGAAAACCTGCTTGAAGTCTCGCCCGGTGATCCGGAGTATTCCCGGAATATTCGGATTGCCTATAACAAAAGCCTGGATTTACAGCGCTTGATTAATAATATGATTGAACTGACCCGCATAGATTCCGGCCATGATTTGTTCAAGTTGGAATGGGTGTCGCTCAACAGTGTGCTATCAGATATACAGAGAAAATACGGCGACTATCTGGAGAGTGTCGGACTGACCCTGGATGTATCCGGCAGCGGCGAAGATGTGTTCATTCAAATTGACTCATCCCTGATATGGAGCGTGTTTGACAACGTTATTTACAACGCCGTCCGGCATACCAAACAGGGCGGCATAACAGTTACAGCCAAATTGAAGAAGAAAGTGGCGACCATAACGGTATCCGATACCGGCGCCGGAATTGCTCCAGAGCATTTGGAACGTATATTTGACCGATTTTATAGGGTAGAGCCGAATAGAGGTGCGGGAGACGCAGGCCAAAGCGGACTTGGGTTGTTTATTGTCTCAAAAATCATGGAAGGCATCGGCGGAAAGGTACAGATGGAGTCCGAAGAGAGAGTGGGAACTTCTGTCATACTCACATTTCAGAACAGTAGGGCAGATAGTCGGTAATCCGCCCGTTGGAGGATAGTGGAAAGATAGTCCGGTTACACAAATGCCAAACCGAGTTGTATCGGTTTGGCATTTGTATTTTTTTGGAATGAAATTGTTGAAAATAAGGATAGAGTGCGCTAAAATCTAAAATAGAGCGCACTAAAATTATCGAAAATTTTTATTTTGAGCTCGCTTAAAATAAGCGAAGAAATAGGGAATAATTTCTATTTTTAGGATCATATTACCACCCTTTATTTTACATATTTTGAGAAAATGTGTAAAATAAAGGGTGGAGACAGGTGCGGCCGGCGGACTTGATTTCATATTTTTCGGAGGAGGTGTCACTTGTCACTAACTTTCACATAACGACCACAAGCGTCGCCAATATAAATATTACAGTTATATTACAGTTAATATAATACTGTAAAAGCAGAGAAAATGTGTTGACAATATTTTTTTTTGTGCTAAAATATTTCTGTATTGTTATTAAAATGCAAATAAATTGTGAACACTAGGGTTGGTATGCGTACAAGTGACAATACATATATGTTGCGCACATTTTGAAAAAGTGTAGCAAAATGTAGTAAATGTAGTATATGTGTAGAGGAGTGAAGAAGAAAGGAGAGAGCCCTAGCGACACCCAATTATTAGTAGTGAAAGATCAGTCCAGTCATCAATTTTAGTATGTAAGTTATGTATTAAAAAACATAAAGGAGAACGTGTTATAATGAAGACAAGACGATTTTTGGCAATTTTCCTAACCGTGCTGATGGTTCTGTCGCTATTCCCAGCGGCAGCGCTTGCAAACACGGACGCAGTTGTGCCTGAGGCCGCCTCTGTAGGGGTTGAAGTGCAGTCTGCGGGTACTATTCCGCCGGGTTGGGGTCCTCCGTCCCCGCCGCCTCGGCAAAAGACCATCAGCCATTGGTGGCCTTTCCTTAGTATTGATGTTAACTTTGACCTATGGAATATCATAGGCGGGAACTTCCCGATTAGCATCACGCTTGATTGCAATATGTTCCTCGCTCTGACGGAACTTCATGCAACATCACTCATCACACCGGGCGGCGGCGCTGGGATGACAATGAATCTCACCCACGATATTGTTATGCCGACCATGGCACCGCCTGCGGCGGTTCCTGCCGGTGCGACTCTATATATCAGAAGCAGCGATCCCAATCAAGTGCGTACCATTACCAACCTGGGATTCACTGAGCACTTCATCGTAGGCCCAGGCGCCACACTGATATTAGAAAACGTTATCCTCTGCGGCGGCCCCCAATCAGGGCAGGGTTCTCTTCTGGCCCAGCACCACGGCGGCGTCCGTGTTGAAGGCCGTTGCCTCCTTCTCGGCCTGAGAGGCATAAGAGGCGGACATCTGATTATGCACCAAGGCAGCGCAATTCGGAACTCCAACGCTGTTGGCAACCCGATATTCCGCAGCCGTGGCGGCGGTGTCTACTTGAACTGCGGCACTGATACGATCCTCGCTCCACGTACCGGCGGTCAACTGACCATGCTTCCCGGCAGCCGGATCCACAATAACACCGCTGCCCGCGGCGGCGGCGTCTATGCCGGCAGAAACGCCGTGGTCCGCATGGCGGAAGGCAGTAGAGTTGACAACAACGTAGCCCGGTCAGTCGGCGGCATTGTGAACGCTTACAACACCGGTACCGGCGGCGGCATACATATTTCGACAAACGCTTTACTCGAAATGCGCGGCGGCTCCATCGACAACAACACAGCAGTCTATGGCGGCGGCGTTCGTCTCCGTGGCTCCTGCATGTTTAACCGTGCTGAGTTCATTATGAACGGCGGCGAGATCCACAGCAACAGAGCAGTGGGCAGCCACTCGATCCTGACCCATCCGGCCCGCGGCGGCGGCGTTCGCGCATGTGCAAACAGTGATTTCACTATGAACGCTGGTAGCATTCGCAACAACCAGTCTGCCAGCGGCGGCGGCGGCGTGAGCTTAGGCTTCCAGAGCTTGACAACGCCGACTCTCTTTAACCTTGGCAACCGTGGCGCCCGCATGAACATGACCGGCGGCGCCATTGAAGACAATACCGCCGTGACCGGCGGCGGTGTCCGGGTCAGCGCCGGTGCGCTCCTCGGTATCGTAGGCGATTGGGAGCCAAGGATCACCATGACCGGCGGCGCCATCCGCAACAACAACGCAGCTGAAGGCGGCGGCGTATGGCTCCAAACTGACACACGCATTGAGCTGAATCGTACCAGATCCGGAATCTTCGGCACGCCGACAGGTCCGACGCCTGTCATTGAAGGCAACACGGCAACACGTCGTGGCGGCGGTCTTTTCCTCGGCGCACACACCGATGCCTATCTTCGTTTTGGTACATTCAGAGACAACACAGCAGGCGTAGACGGCGGTGCGATTTTTGCACAGAAATTTACATACTTTACGCCGATCCTGCTTCCGGGTATGTACTGTGACATGAGAATTGTCAACAGAAGTCTAGAGTTTACCGGCAACTATGCGGGCCGCGGCGCATTCCGTCCGCCTGCAGTTAACCTAAGAGCGCTCTGCTTATTCCGCTACTTCCTTAACTCGGCGTCCGTATCTCCAACGCCGCAGAACCCCGGTGGTTTATTTACCCCCAGCAACCCGTTGAATTATCGCCTTGCCCTCAACAACTGGGATGTGAACTTCATCGGCGCACCGTGGAACCAGGCCGAGCGGCCGCCCGCCATGGCGATTGCGTACTTCCTGCGCAATGACCATCACCAATATCCGTACAGTCTCCATGACCAAGACGTTGTGACACCCATACCTGGGTACTTGCAAGAGCCCCTTGAGGAGCCAGTGTGGTTCCCACGCTATGAAGGTCAGGTAAGACACGTCTTTGCAGGCTGGGCCCTGGAGGAAGACAGTGATGTAGCTGTCACATTCCCCCTCGAAGTGACACAAGACATGATTACCACACGTCATGTAGACTGGGTAGATGAGCCGTTCTCCTACGACTACATCAACCTCTATGCCATATGGGAAGAGTCACCACGGTGGCGCCTAAGCTTCATCGGCAACGGCGGTTCCCCGGCGTATGATGTCGTATGGGTTTACGACGACGAGACCTATGGCGATGCCATTGCAAGATGGCAAGAGCAACAAGTTGATATGCCAGAACCGGTTGACACGAGAGTACCGGTCAGAGAAGGCTATGAGTTTGTGGCCTGGGCACTCAACGAAAGACCCGGCGTCTACCACCACATTGGCGGCGAGATGCTCAACTTCAACGTAGTGGCCAACGCAGACCACCACAGATGGGCCCTGTTTGCCCAGTGGGTACCGATTGATCCGCCTCCGGCGCCTATTGAAGCGCTCTTTATCGGCAACGGCGGCTTCCCAGGTGAGACCCGTGTGACACTTGAAACAGTGGATGAATACGATGAGCCTGTGCGGTTGACTTACCAGAGCTTTATTGACGAGTGGCAAGAGCTGACTGGGATGATTGAACCAACCAAACCCGGCTATGAGTTCATTGGCTGGTCCCGCTCCTCCGTAAGCGGTTACTGGATCGTGGCTCCCGGCAGCACCGTCTCCCACAACATCATGCTGTTCGCCCAGTGGAGACCGATTACGCCTCCCATGCAAGTGACGTTCGAAGGTAACGGCGGTACATTCGTCGCCGGCGCACACAATAGATTTACTGTGTTTGCTGATGAGATCGGCACTTATGGCGCAGCAGTGAACTTGCTGGCAGCCGAGACCGAGGGCTATACAATGCCTTGGAGAGAAGGCTATGTATTCCAGGGTTGGTTCCATGCGCCAAGCGGCGGCACCCCTGTGAACCTCAGCAGCCATCTCAACCAAAATCAACGCACCCATACCCTGTATGCCCAGTGGGCACCCGTGTTTGGGTTTGCAGTGACGTTCCACGGCAACGGCGGCACGCCTGCAATGATGACCATTGACATCGACGATCCGACTGCGACCTATAACACCGCAATTCTGCAGTGGCAGTACTGGGCCGGGAAATATGTCCCGACCAGAGAAGGCTACACGTTCCTCGGCTGGTCCCGTCTGCCCTACGGCGGCGTACTTATAGATCCAGCCAGCAGACTCGAAGCCGCAGTCACCCTGTATGCCCAGTGGCAGCGTGACAGATACATTACAGTGACATTTGATGTCACCGGCGGCGTACCTCTCATTGATCCCATTGTCATCAACGATCTGCCCTCCACTTATGGCGCTGCAATTGGCCATTGGCAGTATCGGGCCGGACAGGAAACACCCACCAGAGCAGGCTATACGTTCCGCGGCTGGTTCCATAATCCGGTGGGCGGCACCCCAGTTAACGCTGGCAGCACCCTTGATCGGGACATCACCCTGTATGCCCAGTGGGAGCGCATTGTAGTTCCTGTTCCCATTATGGTAACATTCGTCGGCAACGGCGGCACACCTCTGAACGAGACCGTTGCAGTTGAGAGAGACGGCGCAACCTACGGCCGTGCAATTGCGCAGTTTGACTATGCATACGGGCCGGCCAGCAGACCTGGCTACACCTTCTTAGGGTGGTCCCGTGTATCCGGCGGCGCATTCCAGCTCGTCGCACCTTCCAGCTCCCTGACCGAAAATGTGATCCTGTTTGCACAGTGGGAGCGCATTGGTGAGCGGACTGTCACATTCCTGGGTAACGGCGGTCAGCCGGCCTTTACACAACTGACATTCAGCTTGGCCGACGGCAACCCGACTTACGCACAGGCGATTGCTGCATGGGTCTACCGCCACGGCGGCATGACACAGCCAGTTCGAGAAGGCTATGAGTTCCTGCACTGGGCGTCCTATTCAACCACCAGCCCGGTAGTAGGCACACGGGAGATCAACCCTGTCAACACCGTGCTCGTCGCCCAGTGGAGAGAGATTGATGACGGCGGCAACGGCGGTCAGCCCATCCCGACTCTGTTGACGTTCCACGGCAACGGCGGCACACCCGCTTACACCGTAGTACCAATCACCGATCAGTACAGCTTTGCCGGAGCCATTGCAGCGTGGACGCTGCAGACCGGCGTATCCGTACCAGTCCGTGAAGGCTACAGATTCCTTGGCTGGTCCATGCTGGCCACAGGCGGTCAACTTGTACAGGGCGCCGCAAACGTTGTAGGTGCATTCGGCGACAACCCACGGGTTCTGTTTGCCCAGTGGGAGCGTGTAGGTGTACAACAACCGACAGTTGAAGTATCTTTCATCGGCAACGGCGGTCTGCCCGCATTTAGAACAGTCACTCTGCTTGCAGATCCTGTCCCCACGTTCAATGCGGCAATTACGGCATGGCAGACAGCGACTACCTACGAAGTACCTACGCAAGAAGGCTACAGATTCCTTGGCTGGTCCCTTGTATCCGCCCCTGGCGGTGGCATTGTGCCTCCCACAGGCACCATCTCCGGCAACATTCAACTGTTTGCCCAGTGGGAGCCGATCACAACACCAGTTCCAACATTTGATGTGACGTTCTTAGGCAACGGCGGTCAGCCCGCATCGACAACTGTCACCATTCCTGTTGCAAATGCTAACTACGGCGCAGCAATCACGGCGTGGCAGACCGAGACAGAACTGACTGTACCCACCAGAGCAGGCTACACATTCCTTGGCTGGTCCCGTACAGCCGCCGCAGGTGGTGCGATTGTATCCTCTGTAAACGGAATCACTGCTGACATCACCCTGCATGCCCAGTGGGAGCCGATAGTAGGCCCGCAACGGACGATAACGTTCTTGGGCAACGGCGGTCAGCCCGCATCGACAACTGTCACCATTCCTGTTGCAAATGCTAATTACGGCGTAGCAATTGCGGCGTGGCAGACCGAGACACAACAGACTGCACCCACCAGAGCAGGCTACACATTCCTTGGCTGGTCCCGCACAGCCGCCGCAGGCGGTGCGATTGTATCTCCTGTAGGTGCAATCAATGCTGACATCACCCTGCACGCCCAGTGGGAGCCGGTACCAGGCCCGCAACGGACGATAACGTTCCACGGCAACGGCGGTCAGCCTGCGTTGACAGTTGTCACCATCCCAGGTGCGACTATCACCTACAATGCGGCAATCACCGCATGGCAGGCACAGACCGATCTGGATGAACCAACCAGAGCAGCACACTACTTCCTCCACTGGTCCCGTGTGTCCGCTGTTGACGGTGAGCCTGTAACTGGCACAAGCAACATCACCGAGGACATTACCCTGTATGCCCAGTGGGAGTCAAATTCACCGCCTAGCTGCGACGAGTGCGACGAGTATCCCTGCATTTGCTGCGAAGAGTGCGATAGGCACCCATGCATCTGCTGCGAAGTATGCGATACGTACCCCTGCATCTGTGTTACCGTCCTGTTCATCCGCAACTACACCGGTTCTGCCGCCCCCACCGAGGGTACAGTCCAATTAGGCAGCACTGTGACAGAGCCCACCGATCCTGTCCGTACAGGTTTCGTCTTTGCAGGTTGGTTCTTAGATCCGGATGGCGAAGATGACAAAGACTTTGATGCGTATGTAGAAGAAGATATGCTCTGCGAGGCAGGCAACTTGCGCATCTACGCCCAATGGGAAGCACTGCCGGAAGAACACTTCCACGGATGGTTCATGCAGGGCAACGAGTACGGAAACTTCCTACCCTACAACACCATCACCAGAGGTGAAGTAGCGGCCATCCTGGTTCGTACGTTTGCACCGCCCTCTACGACACAGAACATAGGGACAGCGATACCGCCGGCGACACCGTTTGCGGATATCAATGACCTTCCCTGGGCCGCAAGATACGTTGCTTGGGCATATCACCACAACATTATCCAAGGTAGTGATGATCCGGTAACAGGCGCCCGTGTATTCAGACCGCTTGCTCCGATCTCAAGACAAGAGCTTGCAGTCATGGTAGCAAGAGCAGCAGAGCTTGCACCTGCAGCGGCGCCCGTCAGAGACTTCCCGGATGCCAATCTGGTCGCCGACTGGGCCCGCACCTGGGTCAACGCTGTCACCAACGAGGGCTGGCTGCGGGGTGACGGACTAGGCAACCTCAGACCCGCACATGACATCGTAAGAGCAGAGGCCGCAGCGATAATCGCCCGTGCCTTAGGCCGTGACGGTGGGGTCAGCACAGATAGCTTTGCCGATCTTTCGGCTGCTGCGATCCGTCGTTTCCCAGATGTGAGAGGCCGTACAGAAGCTCAGCCTACTCCCGTATGGTACTACTACCTGTCCATTGAAGTTTCTCACGACCACCACTTCATCTTAGTACCTGTACTGGGTACAGATGGCGAACCTGTAGTGGATGCCGACGGCGAGCCTGTGCTAATGGAGCGCTGGACCCGTACTACCATCCCAGGCAGATAGTGAGAATCGTGTGAATCGCAGTCGCTGAAAAGCGCTAGCCTCATACAACTGCCGCCCGGACGACCACATGGTCGCCCGGGCGGCTTTCATTTGCGGTGGATAGGGAGCGATTTCCAAATTGCCCAAAATTTTTGTATTATAAAGCCGAAAAAATCAACATTTATGCACATAATGCTGAATGTTAAGAAGAATAGAAGAATATACTTGTAAAATGTGCGGGGAATATGGTATTCTATAGCATACAACTGTTATTTGCATCATTTATGCAGACGATTACTTACAGCTTATTAGGAGGGGAAAACTATGCATTATAATCGTAGAGAGCTGAAAAGAAAAGCTCTTGGTAAGAGAGCGCTTAGTCTGTTCCTGGCTGTCATTTTAGTGGCGACGGGTCTTTTTGCGGTTCATGCGTCGCCGCACCTCTTGAACGCCAGCGGGGCCATCACGCCCGTGAGCGGAGAGTTGTCCTGGAGCGTTGCCGGCGGGGTGGCCGATCCGGTCACGTCAGGTGTCGGGCTCTCTCCCGCAGATGCCGCAATTGCTATGGGCTTCGTGGATGCGCCGGTGCACGACGGGCGCATATGGACGGACAAGTCTGCCAGCTATATCTCGGGGACAGATTCGTTTAACGTCACCCTCTCGGCTCTGGCCCAGGATTTCCCCACCCGGGCGGGCTTTGCGATCCCGGCGGATACGGTGTTTATCATTGATGTGTCGGGCAGTATGACCACTACCACTGATACCGGTGCCGCAGGGCGCTCCCGGATATCATTGCTGGTGGATGCGTTAAACGAGGCCATCGGTATTCTGTTAGATGCAAACCCCTTGAACAGAGTCGCTGTTGTGGCATACGGCGGACGAACCGGCGGTTTTGCCAGGGTTGAAAACGTTCTGGATCTCGGGCGGTATACGCCGTCGGGTAACGGTAACTTTTTCTTTCTCTCCGCTGCGGCCAATGTACGGGTTGATGCCGTGCCGGACATCAGCAATCCCGGTGCCCTCGGTGCAAGTGTCCGAGCCAACAATGTCCGTGTCGAGGGCTCTACACCGACCCAGTGGGGCATACGTGAAGGGGCGCGGATATTGGAGGGTAGAACAGATATCACAGCCACTGTGCCAGTTACCAATGAAGATGGCACAGCGGGCACCCCTGTCACAGTCACCCGCAGGCCGAATATCATCCTGATGACAGACGGCGAGCCGACCATGGGGCGGCCTGACTTCGATTTTGACGCCCCTGCACCGATCACGCCCGGGCCGTCTGGGCCCAACTCAGGCAACCAGCTCGACGCAGTTACCGGACTGGCGAACGATACATGGTTCTACGGCGACGGTTCTTACGGCGAACAAGCCCTGGCCGTGATGACCGTTTTGACTGCGGCATACCGAAAACGGACAGTGCAGGACGCATATTTTCCGGTGAATTGGAACACGGGTCAGGCCCCGAATCAACCCGGGCCCGGGGTGGGGTTCTATACCATCAGCGTCGGCACCCAGCCCGGCGGTGCCACCGGCGGTGCGCAACGGCTCATCAATGCGACAATGAATCCGACGGCAACGAATACCACTTTGATCGGCCCAAATATTCGTCATTCTATGCCGGATGTGCCTGTGGCCGACAGGGGACCTGCTGTCACAACCCCCACTATGGCAACATTGCTCACCAACTTTGTCTCCGCCGGTGGGGAGACGGATGTATTCACCGCTCAGTTTAGGCAGGCATTTGGCCAATACCAATGGGACAATGCGGCCGGTCGCAGTCAGGTGAATATTGAAAACTTTTCCACTCGCCCTCTGGCCGCAACGGAGTTAAACTATGCCGACCTATTTTTCCAAGCCTCGGATTTGCAGGGGTTGCGGGACGCATTTTTGTCCATCACGACCAGTATCCAGCAGACGAGCAACCATGCGGTCATCAATGTTGATACCGACCGGGTCGGGGCCGGCTGGCTCACGTTCTCCGATGTGTTGGGCGAGTTTATGGAGTTTCGAAATCTCACGGGACTGTGGTTTAACAACGATAACACCCCCGTTTCCAGTTGGAACGGGTTCCGGACTGCAGTGGGGACGCCGGCCCAGTTGACTGCGTTTGAAGACGTGCTGCTTGAGCAGTTGAATTACGGCGCTCCTCCGGCATTTGTTGTAACACCTGCACAAGTGACCGCACTCGCCGCCGGCAACATGGCGGCACCGGCCTGGAACACAGGTACACTCGGCAGTATCAAATACTTTGCGAATGCCAACCGGGATTTCTTGGGTAGTTTTTTCAATGCTGACGGCACGGAAGCCGCCCGTCCCGCCGGCGCTGTCGCCACCGTGGAGCTGTTCCCGCTGTGGGGCGAGCTGGATGCCCCTATCTTCGATGGTGCAGAAACGCAGTTTATGCATCTTGCGTTCCATGTGGTTACCGCATTGGTGGATACCCCGCTGCATGAGATTACCGGTGCCAACCGCCAGCTCAGCGCCGGGGAACAGCTAATCCGCTGGTATATTCCGGCCGACCTCATCCCCATGCGCCATGTGGATGAAGCTCCTGATGGCACCACCCTGTCGGGGCAGACGCTGCCCATCCGGGTCACCTATACGGTGGGGCTGAACCAGCAGAGTGTCTCTGATACGATTAGCGCAGGGGAGCTTCCGGGGGTTGCGCTTCCCAATCAGGGCGATACCCGTTTCTTCTATGCCAACCGTTGGGCGGCGCCCAACGCCGCGTTTGCCTACTTCCAACCGGATGAAGAGAATCCCTACTATCGCAACGACGTCGAGCGGACGATGCCTAAGACGGCGAATCCGACCGGTACGTCGCCTTTCGTGCGGCGGTACGTCGCCTCCTTCACCCCCCCTGAGAGCACGCATTGGCTGGGGAACAACGGGCGGCTGGCGCTGGAATTGAATGGACAAGCGCTAATCACAAAGGCATTTGTCTTTGACGATGTGCAGGGTCAGGTGCCGACTGATGTGACGTTTGATTCGCCGATTGTATTCACGGTGATTGTCCCGGGCGGATCCAATGTTTCTGTAAATTTCCCGGCAGACTTTGTATGGGTTTCGGCCCAAAATAGATACGAGCTCACAGCGCCCATTACACTGCCTCCCGGGACGTATACCGTCACAAAAACCGGGGGGGCAACCAGCGGATTTATACATTTCCCGCAGCCCCAGATTGACAATGTGGTCGTGCCGTCCAGAGGGGTCGGAGAAGCACATTTTGTCAATGAATATTTTTCTCCGACACCTCCGGCTGAATTGCCGGCGCTGCGGTTGACTAAGGTGTTCCAGGGACTGCCCGCAGGCCAATTCCCACCTGGATTTGAAGTCATCATTGTAGGGCCTAATGATCCAGAAAACCCGCTGGAGCCGCCAAATGAGCCCGCAACCGGGCCCCAATGGAGCAGGAATGCGGCGGGTAATTGGGAGATCAGGCTGAATGCACAGCAAGTTGTAGCCGGGCATCACCTCATAGGAGTCAGACCCGGAAGTTATACCATTTCGGAGAGTAACCCCGATGCCATGGCGAATTTTAATTGGACTGGTGCGGCCTGGCAGATCAGGCAAATCGGCCATGGCACAATGAATTCGGGTTCGGCGACGGCGCTCCCGGTTACATTCAATGTCACTGTCGGTACGACCGCCAATAATAACGATATTGCAGTCAGAATAGAAAATTCTTATGTGCCGACGACACCGCCACCCACGCCAACGCCAACGCCGACCCCAACCCCCACGCCGACGCCAACACCTACGCCGACCCCCACGCCGACGCCGACACCTCCACCTCCAACGCCGACCCCCACGCCCACGCCCACGCCAACACCGACGCCGCCCCCCACGCCGCCGCCAA
>Ga0123355_10002822_pt1 | contig 24674 bp, 16 predicted proteins | sample TergutEmb28metaG_3_FD_89872 | JGI IMG/M metagenome (GOLD analysis project Ga0123355, IMG submission 89872) | Embiratermes neotenicus P1 segment gut microbial communities from Petit-Saut dam, French Guiana - Emb289 P1 | ecosystem: Host-associated > Arthropoda: Insects > Digestive system > Gut ...
GGGGGGGGGGGGGGGGGGGTGCAAAATTGACCACCAGAATTAGGAACTCAGATGCATCTAATCTGCATGCCATAAACATAGGTTTTTCATTTTTTTTCTGTTTTTGTACCACCACAAGAATCATTTTGAAAATATTTCTGTTTTTTAATTGCACCTTATGAACTTAGTAGCCAAAAACAAAAGAATCTTAGGTAGAAAAAATAATTCAGGGGCATTTGCCCCCCCCCCCCATATCCCCCAAATTATGCCTTTTTTGAAACAGCAAGGAATACGTAGTTCGTATTCATAAACAAATATATTTCCTTCAGTAACAAACAGTATTTTGAGGCATTAGTAAATAAAGGTTGTAAAAATAATTACATCTGAGAAAACTAATAAGCATGGCAGTATTTTGGTCTCGAGAAGGGAGTGCTTCGTATTGTAAATTTTTGGACACTGTTGTGACATGTTTCACATTTATGTATTGACTTGCCAAATGAAATGTGTATTGAAAATAAAGAAATAAAGAGCAAAGAAGTTGATATGAGTTCTGATTTTTAACTGCTCATTCATAGTAACAAGTAGCCTCTTCAGGAAAAATTTTTGTGATTTTTTAGTGCATGAAGTGTATGCAGCATTACTGTTACACCAGCCCTCATAGTATCTCTGTCTCTCTCGCACAACCATTACTTTAACCAAACTTAGTGTGCCTTCATTTGAATAATAATAATAATAGTTTATGAGAAAATAAAGTATGTTGTACTCTGGATGAAAAATAAGGCTAAATGCAGCTTGTGGGACAAACATACAGGCTTCATTGGGTGCTGGAGGAATGCAGAGATAGCATATGTGCATGCACGTGCTTACACACCTGCATGTGCATACACACCTTGCCGTGTGTTGCCCCACCTTGCCTGATTTTGCCCAGATGCGATGTTCATTCACTGGTTCATTATAATGTTACTTCGTGATGAAGAAACTCTTTGTACTGCTGTCCATGGAAATGCAGGCTACTGGCAGCTTGTGGGCCAAATTTTGCATGGACTTGATTCTGTCATGGAGAAATTCACAGCTGGAATACCAGAAGACTTTTTTTTTATTACACATGAAATGTCCATTGCATAATGGATAAGAAATGAAGTACTAGTGACTTAAGCAGCAATTAGTCACTTTTTATGCTTTCAGTATCACATGGAGAAGATTTTTAAATGCCTACTTCTAATCGCATAGCTTTTGATATGGTTATTTATATAAAATTGATCTCTTATGGACGTAGAAGTTTGTATTATTATTATTATTAGATGTACATCTGTATGAAACTGAGTAAAATGACTTCCATTATAATATGCTGACTAATGCATTTTACAGTGGAGCTGTATCTTGAACAATAAACAAATGATGAATTACGATGATCTCCACTTTACGTCACCACACACACACACCCACGCACCCCCCCACAAACACGCCCACGTGCGCGCACACGCGCACGCACGCACCCCCCCCCCACACACACACAAGTAAAGGTATGTGATTTTCATCTAAGGAGACATGCTTTGAGAAGCTGCAGAAGAAAGTTTCTTGTAACTTGCATCAAATGAAACTGACTGGATTTTATATTTCATGTGTTTTTGTCAATTTTGATTAGCTGTGATGCATGTCTGGCACAGCAGCTGTCGGTGTCACAATTTAGTGGATTGTGAAAACATCATCAACTGTGACTAGACACTGAGGCACAAATGTAGGGTTCCACACAATACCAAATGAAACTGAGTGGGGAGGCACATCCTTTGTTTTTTACCTCAGTGCTGTTTTTTTTAATGAAGACTGGTGTTACAGGCCAACATTTTGATAACACTGATTTGATAAAACAGAAAAGACAAATGGGTCAGCTAAACTTAAAACAAAACTGGCCAAGAGACTTTCATTGGCTCAAAAAGAGAATGCATTGAAAATGGTTACAGTAACTTTTCATTGAAACCATTCTCTTATAGCAGTGTCAATTCAAAACTATGTGTAAGATTTAGAATTTGAAGGTTTCATTTTAAATGAATGTGGTGAAGTCTTTTGAGGCAGCATCCATCCTCTAGCCCATGGTCTAGTCACTGCACCAATTATGCTACATTGTCTCACTACCCTGGCTCCTTTTGGGGTGTATTTATCTCTTATTAATTTTACTTGTTTTACAACAAATTTTCAAAATTGTTTATATTGAATTATGCTGTGTATTTACTATTTATTACATTAAAATTTCAAAACTCTCCCATAAGTAAATCATATTTTATCATTACTTATTGCTATAGATCCAGTGGCTGGTTGTCATTTTCTCATTATGAAGGCTGGGGTTCAATCTTACTGCAGTTTATTTTGGATTTATTGTAAACAGTGCACTGGTGCTGATTTATTCAGGTACCTACATTTTCTTCTGGTAGTCATCATTCTATCAGTGTTTCATAGTCCTCAGTACCTCTGATGGGCCAAAACAGCATGTTGTTATAATCTGAGATCACTGTTACTCTAACTCTGAACTTGGTCTCATGGGAATGAAGAAGCTAATTTAACCTGGAACAGTATTTTTGCGAATCATAGAATTGGTGGTGAAACTAAAGTATTTCATTATGTTGTTAACATGGATAGGTGTCCCTGACTACCAGTAAACATTAAAAAAAAAAAAGTAATTCTCAGAAACTTGATTCAACAAATCTGTGTGCTGTGATGTAAAAAAAAAGTGCCATTTACTACTCTACAAATGTGTTCATTTTTTATACTGAAAATGAATTTATTTTAGGACTTCAAATGAAATTGGAAGAGAAAAATAATACAAAAAATAAACTAAACAGAGAAGAGTTCTGCCATCTGTTCTAGTATGTGGGCTTTCTTTATTGCAGACACCCAAATTTTAACTCTGGATGTGCTTTGTATGTGGGCATGACAACTGTATACAAGTTAATAAATCTACATTAGTGGTTAAATAATTATAAATACCACGTGTGATTCTGATTATGAAGTATGTATGTATTTATTCCTTCAGTTTTCCCAGGAGTGATATATGTCATCACTGTTTCCTGTATATAGTTAATATGATACAAAAATTCTACTAGCTTAAGGGACCTACGATAGCTCAGAAATACTACTGACTAGGCTATGGGCTGGGTGACTGAAAGTGGGGTTCAATTACTTATGGAGGTAGAGATTTTTCACTTCTGCATAGTTCGCAAACCAGCTCTGAGGCCCATGCAGCCTCCTATTAAGTGGGGTACTGGGGACATATTCGCACTTGGATAAAGTGGCCAGGGCATGAAACTGTAAGTGTTTAACTTCTTGTTGCTTTTCTCTTACATTTATACTGACATTTAGAGTTGGGTGATATGTAGTCTAATTATTATTGTTCTGCACATTTTCAGACTTAGAAGTGACTGGTGTGTCACGGTCAGGTCGTGTGAGAAAGAAATCATCAAAGCTGATGGACTTTGAGTCACCAGATGAGATTGATAATCGATACAAACGTCGGAATGAAAGAAGTGATTCTATTCCAATTTCTGCAGGTATGTAAATGATCATAATCAGAGAAATTTACATCATAGTAGGCTGTGTGAGATTACATGAATAGAATGAGAGCTGGAGCATGCTACAGATATGTGCTTGGAGCCAGTTCCTCTTATATGTTTGTGATCATTTGATTTGATGATTTTGAGTTCACTATTTATATACAAACATATATTAGATCTCAGTGGAAAAATGTAAGATAATGTAGTACTCCTTTGCTGAACATTGTTTTCATTGGTATTCGTAACTTACATTAAAAAATATTTTCAGATGAACTCATTAGCACCTCACAACAGAAAATGATATATCTACATTGTTTATATATGTTTCAGTACCATACTTTCATGTGTAATTTATTTAATCATGTACTTCTATCCCTTCCAAGCTGAGAAGGTTGGTAACCTTTTGGAACTTGCACATCACATCTAACTTTCAGCTTCATAATGTGTGCCACTTTTGTAGGATATATTAGTAACAAGATATATATGATGTTTCTGAAATTAAAAAAATAAGTGACGAGGGAGCAGCTTACACTTATGTCACAAACCTAAAAACTTGTACATCTATTGATTTAAAACCTACTATTGCAGAAAAGTGTTCACCTCAGTTTAATAAATAGGGATGTGCTGAAAGTCATTACAATCTGTAGTGGGATTTCTTAGGGTAGGTGTTCCTAGTAGACTTGTGAAGGTCTGCTTTGAAATATGAAGAAGAATTGCATTGCATACCTTGCCAGTAACATGGGAGAAAATGTACTTTATTTGCAGTTCATTTACTCTGTTTGCATCTGCACTGCAACCTGATCAGTGTCGATGGAAAAAGGATTTTGGAACATTCAGATTTCACGTGTCCTCTTGTGAAGATCTCCAAATGTTGAACAAAATTCATTTTGGGGCTGTTAAATGATGCTATTGAAATTGGCTACCATTGTCAGGCAATAACCTGGTGAGGTACATGATAACAAAACAGTTTTGAAATATGGAAAATAGCTGAGATTTTGTTTGCTGATCTGTATATACAGCAGGCTTATGTCACATAGTACTTTACTTTTCCTACATTTTTCATTGAATTAATCAAGATAAGTTGTTATGGCCACAATAAATGTGAAAGCCACGACCCTTTTCTCATCATGTAACTGTGTTATAGTTTTGTCAAATGGGCTGGGACAGCATAGTCAGTAGTCAGTATGGGCTGGACGGTCCAGGGATCAAATCCTGACGGAGGCAAAATTTTCTGCACCCATACAGACTACTCCCAGGGCCCACCCAGCCTCCTGTACAGTGGGTACTGGGACATTCCCAGGGGTAAAGTGGCAGGGCATGGTGTTAACCACCCATCCCAATCTAGCGCTGAGGCTAAAGAAAGAGTAGAGCTATACCTCTACTCCCCCTCTGTCCCTTCATGGCGGGGATGAACTTTACCTTTATGTTACAGTTTTGTCATTTTCTGTCATGAAAATATCTTTTCCAGTTTGCAAATGAAGCTAAGCCATCTCACTGCTAAGTAGTAGATGACATAATCAAATTCTGATCCTACTTCTCCCAGAAAGTGCTGCAACTGACAGTGGTTTAAACCAGTGCATTGAATATAGTTAACTGTTAAAATTAGTGTCCGTAACTTATTTTATCTCCAGTGACAACATTTTTCAGCACAATGTCTATGAAGAATAATGAAGTAAAATGCCATCAGATTTTCAGAGCTCATGTGTGTAACTTCTTAGTAGATTTGTCCTACTCTGCCAGTCTTAGAGCGAAACTTATTTCTTTTACTGGTTGTAACATCGTCATTTTTTCCAGCATAATTCCGAAAAGATTTTCCTGTACTTTCAGGTACAAATATTCACCAGTTCTAGTATGTTTCAAGACACATAAATCTAGTAGGCTTTTCAAGGACATAAAGGGCACTCTCAGTGCCATAAATAAATGTCATCCATTGGCAGTGTCTGTGATGTAAAAACTGTCACCAATTCCAGGTGCAAAACAATCAAATAAGTGACTGCCTGCAATTAGAGTAGTTAAAATAAAGTTTTCCCAGTTCTCGTATATACCTTATACAAGTTCAGGTAGAGAAACTAACATCTTAAAAATTATTTTTTGTCTGGAACTGCAGCTTATAAACAACAGTTCAAAAATAAAATATGTAAGCGGTCTCCCTTCATGTGCAGTTGATAATGTACTGCTTAAGAATGCAATAAGTTATTCATTTTTGTATATATTTTTCCCAATTTTGGGTTCATGAACAGAATATAAATCTTGGTTCTTACGAAGTTCTTTGTATCCAATACATATGTGGCACTTGTCATTTCTTTACTTGTGGAGCAACAGCAATGCCAAGTCACCAGGTTGTGGCAAGCAGCCGTGGTCGTAAGCCGCAGCATCAAGCAGGCAGCAGTGGTGGAGCAGCAGCAGCCACTATGGGAGGAGGTTCACTGGATGGAACACACCAAGTTATGCTTAGGATGGAATCACACTCAGAAATGTCAGAAGTAAGTCGGTTGACTGTTTGCATATGATTGCATGTCTTGTGAATCATGAATTAAACATTCCTCATATGCTATTTAATATGGTGAGAGTAATTAGGGTCAGCATAATTCTCACAAATGTCAGATTTGTATTGAAGTTTGTGAGTGGAATTGTGAATGATGTACGTAAAATAGATCTCAAATATATTTTGAGGGTGTGGACTGGATTCATCTGACACAGTATAAGGGGAAATTTTTGTGAACATGGTGATGAACCTTTAGGTCTCATACAAGACAGGGAATTTATTGACCAGCTGAGTGACTCTCAGAGTCCAGCTGAAAATATTGCAAGCACTAGTGAGTAAATTTTAACAGAAATAGGTCACGGCAGCATGAACCGAACTCATGAGTCAGCTGCAACAAAAATGAGTCATGCAGCATGAGTCAAACTGAATTATACCAAGTCAGCTTCAACAAAAATGAGTCACAATGGCATGAGCCAAACTGAATTGTACTGAGTCAGCTTCAACAAAAACGAGTAATGGCAGCGTGAGCCAAATGGAATTATACTGAGTAAGCTCATAACTATCATACATGATCTCATATTCCCATTTTCCATTGTTATGATTGTGCTTGTATTTCAAATATTTATATTCATCTGAATGTAACAATGGTGTCAGAGGTGAACAAAGGTGCTAGTGGTAGTAGAGGTATGAAGGAAAACCACGCAGCACTGACACCGAAATTCTCTGGCAATGTCAGTGTTGCATGCTTCTGACACTCTGGCGTATCCTATAGTCCAGTTACATCTCGATCCTGATGGTGCCAGAGTGAAGTCTACTGTACTGTGTTATTTTATAGGCAAGTCACATACACACTTTTTTTTTACACTGGGCACCCCTGGAACAAAGGTCAGGTGAGTGCTGTTTTAAGAAATGGGTAACTAAGTTCAAAGTTTGATATAAATTAATTGTTTGCTGGTTTACATTTCGAGGCAAGTTGTATTACACGATCTAGTAGGCATTTACAAAGTAAATAGAAGAAGGGGATCTTATAATTACTCATTTAAGTAAAAGAAGTTGTAGCTCACTGCAAAGTGTCATAACTACATAACAGGTAAGTGTGCATTGAAAAGAATGGATAATTCAAAACCACAAAATTTTAAGCCTGATTACTTAGTTCATAGCACTTAATATTAATGGTGTGTTACTGTGTTGTACTGTGTTCCAGGAGGAAACACCTGATGAGTACCCATTGAAACAAGATCCAGGATCTTCAGAATCAGATTTGGAATTAGGAATGTACCCACCACCAGATGAAGTTGATGAGGATTCCAGCATGGACTCATTAGGTATCTAGTTAACCCTGGCAGATGTGTGGTGTTGTCCCAAATACGTGAAAGTAACATGAGAAACTAAATCCTTGCATGAAGGTTTTTATGCTGTCATGGCAACTACATGCAGTGAAATGTTTATGGGCAGTCAGTCATGCAGAACTGCATTGGTATTCTTCTCCATTGTGGCATGACCAATGCTTCATGAAATCTATAATTTCTCTCTTGACGACATCCACATATTAAATCTATTGGTTTTTCTCTTTATGATTTCTACTTGACATTCAGTGCCACACATAAGTACGTCTTAAATAAGTTTGACTTCCCTTTATATTATGAAAGTCAGGTTTACCATGTTCAAATTTGGTTCCAGAGTTGATAGACAAACAGACTTCTTAGGCACATTTACACACTTGCAAAAAGTGACCTTTAACTTTGTGATGTCTGTTTTTTGCATGGAACAACTGCTTTTGCTGGATGGATTTTCATACAATTTTGTACTAAAGGGATGGGGGGTGGTTAATAAAATCTTTTAAGAAAATTTAGCTGTGGTTGAAGTCAGCTCAAAGTAACAGGTACTTTGCATGAAGACCTATGTACATTTGTGACTGCTTTGGTTACTTGCATTACCATGGTTACCTTTGATAGTAATCATTACTAATCTGTCTTATTTCTTCATGCAATTTACATGGTGCATACATGAGGAAAATAACAACATGCAACGATTATATTTCATATTTATTATGTCTAAGAATATGAAATTTGGTATGTAGATGGATTATGAACATACCAACAAATTGTGTATGAAATATTATTCTTTTGTTAGAAATTATGGAATGTTTTGATGGTGTGAAAACTTTAGTGTATGTGTGACCAATAAATTTAACAAAATCAACATAGACATACAAATAATAAGTTCTACAAACAAATATAATAACAGACTCTAACATTAGCGATAACCTTCTGTAATATATGCTCAATTGTGGACAGAAACAAAAAGTATGACGGGAGTGGCTGTAATAGCATGGCCATCTGAAAGCATCCAGGTTGCAAAGATCTGAATGCACCTCAGGGTCACATTACATTTTCCTTTCTTGCCTTGTTATATTTCATGGGGATGAAGCATTGTCAGAATTAGAGTCTAGAACATTTTCTGAAAAGTAGTGAAAAGTGCATTTCAAATAATGTATGACTGGACAAGTATTACTGCTGAATGCAGAAATTGTGTGGTATGAATGACAATAACAGGATGTGGTAAGTATACAGGGGAGTTCCACTCCTTTTCCTCATCCCAATAAGGAAAGTACTGTAAACAACATTTAGGAGGATTAGTATAAATAATATATATTGTATGTATAAAATATTTATTATATTTAAAACATTTCACATTATTCGTTTGACTTCTTTGGCACAACTAAGGAAATGATGGCAAATCATAACTGTATAACATGCATACAGAACCCTGAAACTTGCTATTCCATCTTATCTGGATAGACAACATTCACTAAGACCAACTTCCAGAATGAGTGACTGTAATACGTGTCAGATGTGTGCCGGTCTCCTTCATTCAACTATATTTTAATCATTTCAGGCATGAGTGATGTAGATGATGATGATTTGGATGATGACAGTCTTATGATGGATGATCGAACAGACTCTAACAGAGTAGGTGCACGAAGGGACTCACTCCCCTCACAGGTACTTAGCAAATAATGGTAGACATATTGCAATGGGACTGCCTGGCAGAACTTAATGATGGCTCCTTTTGTTATTGTATGATGGGAAATTATATAAGCTGTGTGTTTTAGATGTCACTGGCTTATTCACAGCGATATATTCTTTGTACTAGGTAATAAAATGTATAACAGTAGTAATAATCAAATTGTATCAGTACAAACTTAGTTTAGAATTTGTACTGATATAATTTTACTGAGTATGTGCTTTCTATGGCCAGAGTATCAGTAAATTGTATCCTTAAAATATGTATCCTGACTTGGATTTCTTGTATTTGAGAGGTCAAGAAGATGTAGAGTCATAAATAAATACATTGTGGTGTATCAACTGTTTTGTTATGGTACTACCACTGTTTAGTAATGATCAATATTATAAACAAACCTGTACCAAACTTTGACCTAAAATTTGGTGCATATTGGCTAACAAGGGTTGTGGCCTAATTAGCATAATTATGACACTCTCGTGCCATTCCACAATCATTCTCCTGGCATATTTCTAAGAACACACTTTTTCACTTGAGTTGAATGTTTGTTCCTCCTTCCAACATACAGTGCAGAAGGAAAGTAATAAGATTAATATATAATAAAAGCAGTGACACAAAGGGCCATATGTCTGTACACCATTTCCCTTACAACAGTCCTTGAGGGATCAGATACACTTATTACAGTGATGATATAAACTGTGGCAACAGTTGGCAAACCCATCTTCAGTGATTATATTCAGTACGGCTGCTACATTCTTTTCAGTGTCAGTAATCGTATCAAATCAGTGTTCTTCAATATAAATTTCAACTTGGGAAACAGAAAATGGTATGGAGGAGCCAGCTGCACCATCAGATGTTACCACAAAATCTTTGCAGGCATTTAGTCTGTGTTAATTACAGACCTTACCTATTCCTCTTTAACATTCAGTTCACTTACCTTCATTGTGTCACTTGATCTCTTGCAATAAATTGAGCACTTTGCCCAACAGTTCTATGTTGAAGGCCATTTTTTTTCCATCCACTATCTTCTCTGTTCTTGTGAAAATGCATAAACAATGAATGTTTGTGTTCATGACAGAGCATTATCCCCATGAGCTGTCTAGCATGTCACATAGGGGTTTTCCCCAACTTCACACAAATTCTGAAGTTGATACATTGTTCCATTTCGAGGTTTCTGGTAATGCAGTAAAACATGACACACAAAGCACATCTGTATGAAACAACTATGCCACACCATCTGGCCTGATCTTACTGGACTGGCAGGGTGACATGCCATTGCACCTCTTGCAGGCTGTCACTGAACTATGCTCATGCTGGATATTTTTGTTTTATTTCATGCTCATTACTTTCTTGCTGTATTTTGTGTGTAGTGTTGTGGGCTTATATTCATGTAAGTAAAATTGTAGTTTTGTGTTGGATATCTTGATTGAGTTATTCCTTTGTGTAACATTTCAGTGAATTTACTGTTATTACAACTTGCAGGCACAGTCACTATATATGCTTGAGAAATCATCAAAGAAGAAACTGATAATTCGAGATGGTAAAATCATAGGACGCATGAAGGCCCAGAGGAAGGATAAAGGGGTAAACAGATTTAAGATTTATTTATTATTTACACTGTATGATCAGGAAGGTTCCTGTAGCACATACACCCTTATTCCACCAATCCTGCAAGCACTGGACACATGTTCAGAATTAGTTTTTGAAGTTGGTTGACAGTTGCATTGCTGCATTACATTTCAGTTGTTTCCATATGATAACATGTTCTGCTTTTCAAGGTTCTGTTCAGTTCAGGGGACAGAAAAAGTCATAGGGAAAAAGCAGACTGTCTTACTTATGGAATACCGTTTTTATTTAAAATCTGACACACAAAGTGATCTGAGCAAACAGGTACAATGTCACGGTGAATTTATTGCCCACCATTTGGGACATATGGTACCAGGATTTCTCAGCACCTCTGAACAGGAATGTTACTTCACAGTTTGACTGTATAGAGCACATTTAAAGTGCACAATATACTCATGATCAAAGAAAACACTTTGCACCTTCTTTGTTTTGCTTCAGATTTTGTATGTTTCCTTCAGTCATTTCAAGGATGGATATTTCCAATGTCATTTCTGCTTTATGGATCATAACCATAGATCGTGTTTGTCACGTGGTAGGGTGTTTTAAAGAAATGTTCACTGGCTTCAGCACTTTGAAGCAAGGAAAATCCACAAACAGGCAGTAAGTTTCTGCTGCAGTGTGAGGAGTTACAGGTTACATTTTTAGACAAATCCCAGTTCTCAGTTTTTCAGTTAGTATGGCTTGACATGAGTCACATCACATTTCTGCTACCATCTGTTTTATGATCAGTCAGTCCTTGTTATCTTACACTAAATCACACATCTACATTATTAATTCATCATTTTATTGAGGGTGGCATTCAATCTTGGTTCATGTTTCCTTCTCTAAATCCTGTTTTCCTTCACATCATGAGTTTTGATCACCATCTTCCAGGCTTCTTGCAAAACTGTACACACGATGTCTTCTGACTTCTTTCACATCATTAACCTTTATGTGACCTAAGTTTACATATGTGAATGGATGCAGAAAAGTCCAATAGAAATCAGTTTTATACATTTAAACAACTAGGAAATTTACTGCATTTTTAAGACATGTTGCATGATCTCTTTTTCTCACAAATGCTGTTTATTTCATAATTTTGGCTTTTTCTGTTAAAATAATACATTTTTGTAAACCATGTGCTAAAATTTAAACACCAACCTGGTTGTTTATAGGTTAAATAAACATATGACCAAAACAGTTTGACCTTAAGTGGTGGCCATGAATGACTGAAGCACTTGAATTAACTGTAAACACACCCAAACATCAGTTAAATATCACTGTAGCTGTTTTCTTGCACACTGTGATTAATGTGACTTATGAAACCAGTTTCAGTACTTCCTGAATGCCTCCACATGTGTTAAACACAAAATTCTGTCATTATTTTGATTATTAGTTTTATTTCATCATTGAAATCCCTTTCTTGGTTAATTACTGTTCACATGTATTGGAATTTTATTCTATAACGTGTTCTACTAACAAAGTGCTCAGTAAATTTTGGATATGTTAATTAAAGTAGTCTTCTTGTTTGTTCTTGTGAACTGTTATATTGTACATTCTGGATCATATTATATACTCAGTAGCTGCCTCATTACTTTTATGAAACAGGTACATAAAATCACTTTTTACTTTGATTTTTCTCTTTTGTTCACTGTTTAAAGATAAGATGATATTGCACAAATTTTTGAGAACCTTGGAGGGTAAGACATGTTGAAATTGAAAAGATTTGATAATACTGAAATTTCTAAGTGCATGCTAAATATAAGACTGCAATATATGAGTGTATGTTTTTTAAAGTTAAACATGACAGTAGAACATACTTCTGGAAACAAATATCTGAAGCTTCATGTAGGAGCCCATCTGCCAGTTATGTGCCAAAAAATAGATTAGAAACATAATCTGTTACAGTAGCACGCTTTACAATGCTAATATATCAGTGTGTGCAATAATCATACCTTAATGATCTCTGATGTTCACCATAACCATTTCTGATTTCAGAAAACCCGTTTTACAGCCTACATGTTATGGGCAAAAGAGATACGCCAGGAAATTCTGCGAGTGAATCCAGACATGGGTATGTTAATGTAATGTATTTTAGTGGACCAGCATGCCTGCCCATTGTAGTGAACACTGAAGATATATACACCAAACATTCCTGCAATGTTGAGCCATCATGTAGTTTAAAAATATTACAGTCAGGGTCCATCACACCAACTGCAACTATACATACTCTAAACACATACATATTAAACTGTTATTTGTCCGTTCATAACATCTCCATAATTGTCCAAGTATGATGACTTTAACCAACACAGAGTATAAAAGCATCTTGGAAAGTTGTTGTATATTGTGCCACTGTACACATGAAACTATCACTACTGTAACTGAATATGTGAAGAAACTGTCATAAAGGACAACATACTTATGCTCTAAAACTGTTAATTACTTTCAGAAAAAAAAAGGCTTGCAGTTGGGCACAACTGTCACTTCCTATTATGAACATTACATTTCTGCCAAATGTTGACTTTTCACTATGTACTGTGTGGTGGACACAACCAATGTTGTTTAAAAACAATAGAACTTTGTTTCTTTAGCTACAAGTTGTGACTGAACCAGAATATCATTAGGTTAATGTGTGTTCTTATTCACACCAAGTGTCATCTCATTATGAAACTGGCAACCCTCATCCTCAGAATCCACCACTGTGGCATTAAATACATGTTATAAACAGACTTTGCATGTGTAAGTATGCATTATAATTATGTGTCTCAGATAGCCTGTCTGTGTTTATAATGAAGACTAAGGAAAAGTGTATACATATTTATAAAACAGCTATTCAGAAGCATATTAGTTATATAAATCATGTTCTGTGTTTTGCAGATTTTGCAACTATGAGTAAACGTTTGGGAGAACTCTGGGCAACAGTACCAACAAATGAAAAATATGTAAGTCCATGCATGTATCTATCTGCACATATTCAAGACTGTATTCAGAAATTTCACTACAATTATACAGATCCCGTAATATTCTGATATATCCAATTGCTACTTTACATTGTGTGCAAATTTTTGATTGTGAAAAAAGTGGTGTTTGTACAGTTACTGTGACCACCTGTAAACGGCACAATCACATATCACTGCTCCAGACTATTAAAACTAAACATTTCATAGTTCAGATATGCAAATCATCAGCACACATGTACACCCTGTGTGGCATGCAAGACATACACTGGAAATATGGAAGCAAAGAAAATGATCCCCCACCTCCCAGCGTCCCCCACATTCCATTTTCTTACATGTAATGCAAAGTTATGAACTAGAGTACTTGCCGTAAGAATTAATATTTTGTACTTACAACACAGCTTTCACACTGCTGAGTTAAGCACCATGCAACGGTTATGTAAGGGGCAGTGGAGGTGTAGTGGAGATTCTTGATCTTGGCTCCTATCATTTTAGGCCCAGGGCAGGGGCCCATATTAAAGATGAAGGTAAAGCTCCCCTGCACATGCCATGAAGGTACATGGGGGAGTGACAGTACTACTCCTTATTCTTAACCATAGCATTACATGGTAGTGAGTGGTCAACCTCATGCTCTGGCCACTTTAACCCCAGGGGCTCCCAGTACCCATTGAAGAGGAGACTGGATGCACCAGAATGCTAGGCTGGACAGTTTAGAGAAGAGGGAGGTCTCATACTCGTGACAGGAATCAAACCAAGATTAATTGCTTGTGCAGCCTCTAGCTTGGGAAGTAAGCTTTGCAGGTTCCAGAGCTGGTCTGGACAAACTGGAGGGGGGTGAATCCTGTCCATGGTGGGAATCAAATCCTGGTGAGTCAGCCCATAGTCATACTGATGCAGAACATCTTCAGTCACTATGCTGTTATTAAAAAAAAACATTTAATACTTGTTTTGCCAGTAGTAAGAGACATGAAAACAAGTTTTAACATTAGTAATATTTTATGTACAACAGATAACATGAAGAGCTGTATTTCTAAATTTCCTGTGAGGTATTCAAGGTGAGTGGTGCATTTTCAAATTATTTATTCTTTGTTATGAGGTTTGTGTGTTATGGATTTTGGTCATGTCACATATTCATAAACCTTTTTTTTTTGTATACTAACAATTTCTCACCCATTTTCTTTAGTACTTCTGAAAGAATTCCCCTAACTATATTTGGTATTAACACCATTAACATATACAGTGTTCCACAATTTGATAATTCTCTCAACAATCTTCTCTGTTTATTTAAGGTTTTCCTTTTGTTCAAACCTGCTATGCCGAAGGAAAGTCTTACATGTGTATATTATTGTAGTTAATTGGACCTGTGTGAGATTAAGGCTTCTGCTGCGGTGTAATTGAGGTCTTTGCTCTTCTGGAATGTTGAATGGCACAGGTTGGTAATGGTTACCAACTACCAACCTGTGCTGTGCAATGTCCCAAAACAGTGAAGACCTAATTTAGTATTTTCTGTTCCATTCCCCTTGTCACTGCCTTGTTATAGGGCACTACACCATTTCTGAATGGTGCCATAATTGCTTTTATATATCTTCCAAAGAACATACATATACATAACAGCATGCAAACTTTGAATTATTAAATATTTCATTAGACAAAAATTTGGAACTGAAAAATGGCAATAAGTAATCATGAACAATTTCCTTATCAGTGTTCCCAAAGATGTGAATTTCCTTACATTGTAAAAATTTTATTCTTTTGCATTTTTCATATGATTTCCATATACCAAAAAATTAATTATTCTCCTCACTGTATCAACATTTCTCAGTTTCATATAAGCAAGAAGTTAAAAAAAATACTGTTTTCAGAACTGGAAAAGACGAGCCAAACGCCTGGCAGTGAAAGGGCCTCCAGGCAGTAATCTTGCAACTATGCTAAACACAGAATCAGGAAAGTACAAGAACCCTCCTTCCAAATCTAAATTTATTAACAAACTTGGAGGAAGGACTCAGCAGCAGCAGGCAAGTGGAGTTGCTGCAAGTCGACAAGTAACGGGCACAGTACAGCAACAGCAGCAAACTGTTCTGCAGTTGACCACGCCATCAGGTGGAAATGTCACCGTTTCTCCACACACTCCATCTGATTCCAAGTAAGGCATACATACTGTTATTGATGATTTGATTTATACATATAGGAAAGTGACAACCTAAAATACATATACTTTTTTCAGACCTGGAAAGGCAGGTTTGGTAACAGAACCTGTAGTTGGTCCAGGATTATACAAAGTTATTGGAACACAACCAGTTGATGTGGCAGCTCACCTCAAGCTTCTTGGAGAATCCCTCTCTATAATTGGTGAGAGGCTGAAGGAACATGAAGTAAGTGGAGCTTGAACAATGCTACAGAACTGTAATTATATCAGAATAGTTTCATTTATAAAAAGAACAGAAAGAAGCTTCATTTATAACAGGAATCCTTGCCTTACCAAAATCAGGCACAAGCTGAGTCCATTTCAGTGCTGGCTTAGTGGCTGTTCAGAGTTGTGTTGAAAGAATTAGGAACTGGTTTAATAAGTAACTGATCTGCTGGCTGGGATTAGGAGTGGGTTCATTAAGTATCTGATCTGCATGTTAGAATTAGGGGTGGGTTCATTAACTATTGTTCTGTAGGTTGAGATTAGGAGTGGGTTCATTAAATAACATCTGCAGTTATGGATTAGGAGTGGGTTCATTAACCTTTATCGTACGGCATTTAATTTAGTTTTTGTGCCCACGGTACGGTGTTTATATTAGACAGCCCTTTAAACAGTTGCGCGTGGTTGCCTATAAACGTGTATAAATTATGAACCAAAGGTGATGAAACAATTAAATACTCTGCACTGTTGCGAATAAATCAGAGGTATTTCAGTTCAAGAAAAGGAATCGAGTCTACATATTTTCTTAGTCCGTCAAGGAAAGAGTAACTAAAAAAGAGATATTTCAGCGGTTGTCTAAAAATGCATAAAATTCCATTGCCTAAATAAATTATGCAGTCGCTCGACGCCCCTGCTTCTTCACTCTCGCTGTCCCAAACCATTTCAGATATCCGGTTTGGGGACAGGAACCTGGCTCTCTTATGCACAGACATTGCAGAGTGCTGACACAGAAATTAACATTCAGTCCGGCTTATTGTTATGAAGTTGGAACAAGTGGTAATGCATTGAAATGCAATATTATTTCAGCTGGTTTATTGCTGTAATATTTACAGTTAAGTCTGTTTATTTCTGTATATCAAACTGCAGTTGGAATTGTAAGCCCAGCGGAATTTGCAATGAAGCTTTCCACTTGTAGTAAGTTAGGGGAAAAACATTATCTCACTGAACTGCCAGGAATTACCTATATTTATTTGTATGGGCGAATTTATGCATCCTGTTTATCTTAGATTTCAAACCATCCTTCTCAAATAGGGCAGAAACTGAACTGAAATGTAACACTGGCATTTGAGAAAATTTAGCATTGGCATTTGATCATATACAGACATTTGATACTTAGTCCCTTTTAGCAGTAATATATATTGCGACAGTCCAAATAAAGTGTGTCTGTGTTATGGCTACAGGATCACGAACTGTAAAGTGTATCACTCAGTGCTTTAGTTTGTTTTTTGTAATGAGCGGGATACACAGCTAGAAAATTCTTATACGAAGCACGCCTTCAGGAAGAGACTTCCTGTAACAGCAACGCTTGGCAGAGTGAATGAGGCTTCACAGTGCTTGTGGTCAAACTTCTGGATGAAGGAAATGCAATCCACTGCTAAATGTCTCTTGAGAAGGAAGTGAGTCAGTTGCTTAGCATAAAAACAAACAGACAGGTTTCGAAGATTTACAGGATGCCTAGAAACTGCTATCATGACGTGCATAAGTACATAATTGGGTAAAGTGGCTGGAGCGCGAATCTGACCACAAAACATTATATAATGTCGAGATAACGTGTGGGGCTATAATTCTAAGCCTGTACACGACTGTGCGGAGCATTTATTGGCCGCAGCGCACCCATTTGGTGATTTCGTAGGATGCCGATTTAAAAGGATCGGGTGCGTTCGTCGGATAAAGGTTAAGTAACTGATTTGTTGGTTGTGATAGGAATGGGTTAAGTAAGTTTTGCAAGTTGGGTTCAAGAAGGTTGCAAGTTGGGATTAGGAAAGTAACTAATCTGCATGTTGGGATAAGGAGTGGGCTCATTAAGTAAAGATCTGCAGGTGCAGGATGGGTATATTTTGATGCTTTGGATTTCAGCAGTCCAACATATATTACTCCCACCTAAGTTGCTGACTGTCACTTGTGTGTCCAGAATATTCATTCAGATCCAGTTTTGTGGTTTGTGCAGACGTGCCAATTGCCTTTCAATTTTCAATTCTCAGGAGCACAGCCTGAGACTCTCTGGCTGGTTCCAAACTACCAATGAGTCCCTTTATGCCACTGAAACTTTAGCACGAGAATTAACTGCCCAGTGTACTCCACAAAAGAATGGAATATGTCAACAACTTTAGTAGACTTTTCTTTTCTCAGCATCATCCTGTGCATTGACTGAAGTTGTTGTTATGCATCAGAGGGTTAATTACATTGTAGTTCTGTCCAGCAATAATCATTTTTTAGTATCACAAAGTCAGCAACTTTAGTGCAGCTGGGACTTACAGATCTTTGCCACTGTTTTCCCAATTGTGTGGCCCATTTGAGAGACTCCTTGTACAAAAGATATACCTCAGACAGAAGAATATAGCCTTCTCATTGGACACTGTAACAACAGTGGGTATGTAGGGTGGCCACTAGATATGGTCATAAAATTGTATGTGCTAGTTCTATACATCCTTGAATGCTGGCTTTACATGAACACAATCTTGTAGTTCATATTATTCATACATTTTTAAAATACTGATCAATAACAAAGGCACAAATATGTGCATATTCACTGTTCTTAAAAGAACATATAATTAAATAACTGTGTTATTGAACTGTCTCATCACTTCCATTGAACAATGTAGATTTTTAGAGATGACATTGCAGTCACACCATCTGCTTAAGTGTGTGACATACCATACTTCGTATCAGCATATTTCACAGATACGTTCAGAAATTGTTCTCTTCTCTCTGCCTCCCACTTGCCTTACTCCTGAAAATGTAGTATAACTTATTTTTTAGTAAATACTTGTCATACTTTATTATAAACAATAGCCAGGGCCAGCCTGCAACATGTGGACATCCTGGCCAGGTTAATAATATGGTGCCCCAGGCAGGCTATTAATTTTGTTCCTCTTAAAACTGATGTTCATATTAGTAGAGGGCTGGTGAAACCTCTTGAGAGCGCATGCCCAAATTGTGGATAGTTTGGAGAGAAATTCATTTGTGTGTGGAAACCTAAGTTTGCTAGCACCATATTTCTGAATATTCCAGTGACATCATAGTGCCCCTTAAGGTTGGCGCCTCGGGCAGCTGCCCGGCTAGCCTGCTTCAGTCTGGCCCTGATAGAAGCCAATGGATTAAATTCTTTTCATCCCATGCACATAAAGCCACCAAAACCTGTAGTATTGCCTTTGTAATGTACCTTCTTAATTTGTAGGGTCAAATTGCAGTGTCAGGAAGCTTGTCTGTATTGCTGGATTCACTGCTATGTGCCCTGGGCCCTTTATTGTGCTTAACTCAGCAAGTGCCTGAAACCAATGGCTGTCCACAGGAATTACTCAACAGAATTCTTGATAATATAGCATACTTCATGCCAGGTCTATAGAAATGTGTAGACTGTGATGTGACATCGTGGAAATATAAGGAATGTGTGATATAACTTAACAGAAATAACTGGACTGTATGATGTAACCTCATAGAAATATCTAGACTGTGTGATGTAACCTCAATGTTGTTGTATTTTTTGAGCTAATTAAATGTTAAAACTATCAGATTCCTCTACACTGAAGGAATTGTTCCTCACATGTAAATACACATCCCATGCCACAGAGTGGGTACTGTGGCAGTTCAGTTTCTACATCAGTCCTGTACATTCACCCTTCTGCCACACAGTGATATCACTTATCTTAGGAATATGTAGAGCTATAGATCTACTCCCCCTACATGCCTTCTTGGTGCACACAGGACAACTTTACCTTTACCCTTCCCTTTACCTCCCCTCACTATTACTACTGCTACTACTAGTAGGGGCACATGGTGGCATAGTTGGTTGAGGCACTGCGTTACAAGGTTGCAGGTTCGATTCTCGATGGTGTCATTGGATTTCTTCATCAACATAATCCTTCCAGCTGCACTATGGCTCTGGGGTTGACTCAAGCCTCTAACAAATATTTCTTGGGGGGTGAATGCAGCTGGTATGTGGGGCTTACAACCCTACCACCTTCATGTGCCGAATGTCTAGAAATCTGGGAGCCTCATCCTGTAAACCTATGGGCCTGTAAAGGGACCACCACCACCACTACCACTTTTACTACTACCACTACAAGAGGGAACAGGGTAAGTGATAATAAATTGACTATGGAAGATGGATGTTGAAGCATTACAACTGATTCATTGTAATATTTTATTTCATAACTTACTCTTCTGACAGTAAATTAACTACAGACTGATTCCTGTCTTCAGCATGTAACAGTGAATCTGAAGCTGAAATAAAATTGTACAGCAATAAAGTGGACTTCAGAATAGAAAAACTTGAGCTGTGGTAAAAAATAAACCACCCAGGCTAGTTTGGAGATGGCATTATAACAGTTAATTCAGAGTTTCTTGGCTAGATGATGGCTGAAATCAATCTAGTGAAAGATTTATCTGTTTCAACTTTACAGAATGTGCATTCAGTAGTGACCTACCATGTCATTTCTGTTTTTCTTGAAAAAATAATGACCCCCCAAGAACAGCACATGTCAAAGAACTTCTGTCTCAATGAAAAATGACAGTGGCACCCCATAATAATGCTAAAACTTATTCTTACACAGGTTAGAATGAGCATAACTCAAACATTTGGTTTTCAGAGTTGGAAAGCAGCGTGACTTTTATCAAAGAAACAGAATGTTTGGACCACTGGGTTTTGAAATCAGTGGTACTGTGTATCAGAAATTCATCCTGTAGAGGCAACTGTGAATCTATTCATATTTAATTTAAAGATGCTTTCAGTAACACAGACTATATAGCATCAAATAACAGGATGATAGTGAAAAATGAATCAGGAAAGATATGGTAGAAGGCAGTCATGGCCTCTTTTGAGGTACTACCCTGGAATATACCTGAAGGGACTGAGAAAAATGATAAAAAGTTCCTATCAGGATAGCTGGACTAACAAGCTAAGAATTGAACCTGTAATATGCCAAATATAAACAAATATGATGCAAGAATGCTATTGACAAACCGTGACTCAACAAATGTCCACCAATGTTTTGCAGCATCAAGAGGAAGACATGGCAAAAACATTCTGAGAAATGGCAATCTGCAAATATCTTTTCCTCCCTGGAAATCCCGCTCATTCTGCTTTGTCTGTATAGGAATCTGTAGACAGAAACTACATGACTATTACCCCACACTCCCAGCACCATGTACCATATTCTGCCTCCAAAACTGCAGCTTTTATGTATATGCAAGAGTTGTTGATGTCATTCCAGTCATAGCAAAATCAGGCTAAACTTGTAGAGGTAATCACACAGGAGTTCTGCTCACATTTCTTAAAAAGGGCAGAATTGTTAAACACAAGTCACATGAGAAATGCTCTAAATACGACATCACAGAAGACCTTCTAAATATGTGGAATATAAATATCTCAAGACAGCTGATGCAAATGGTATAAATTTCAAAACAACTATTTCTCAAATTTTAAACATAATTATGCAATAAAACATTTTGCAAATTATGACAAATGGAGAGATTAACCTTTATGTGACTGGACATTAAAAAACACCCCTAGAAATTCATTTTATATAGTTATGCAACAAGGAAATTTAATGCATTTTTACGAAACACTGCATAATCTATGTTTTATTCTCCACAAAATGCCATTTATTTGATACCTTTATTTTTTCTGTTGAAATAATATGTTTTTCATAAACCATTCAAAAAATATATATACCAAGCTGGTTTATTTAAAGGTTCATTATTACTGATGACTCTAAACACTATAATAACATGAGAATGTTTGGGGCTTGCAACTATGTTAGAAGTGCTGTACACTAACAAGATGTCTTCTCATCAGTTACATCTACTTTCCTCCAAGAGTTTCAGTCCAGATCGTGAAGCTAGTAAATTTATTGATTAACAGGCATATGACAAAGGAGTCCATTGCTGTGCATAATTTCAGCTATCAGTGTTAGTACCTTAAGAAAATTGAAAGATGAGGCTCAAAATATTTCACCCTCCCGAAATGTTTTCAACTGTTAACATACAAATATGCTTCACACAGTATTTTTATGTATTCTTATCTTTCACCTCTAAACAAAATTTCAAATGCCAACATCCAATGGTTCAGTAACGAATATCTTATGTGACATAAATGGAACTAGTCAGTTCTGTTGCCCAACATTTTCTCATGCAGAGGCATTTAAATTTAATGCATCATGTAAGAAAAATGTGAATATTACTTAAGGCAAAGTGTTAAAATTATCCAATAACGTGCATTTTATGGGAAATAAAACATTATGCACGACGTCTCAGAAGTGCCATGAATATCCTCGTAACAAAGTTTTAAACTTGCCCATTTTCTTAATATTTTTTATTTATGTTTCGGCTTTGATGTGCAAATTTGCCATAGAGACTTTCTGTGATTGACAGTGGCTATACAGAACTTGCCAGCTGTGCTATGAGATGACATGATTTTTCTTTTCCCTGTTGGCTAGGGAAGCTGCATGAAGTTGAACTCACTGCAAGACAGGTGTAAATGGACAGTGAAAATATGCAGAAATCAAACAGATATTCTTACAGTTAAGAAATAATTGGTGACTGTATGCATTGCAAACAGTACCTACTGTTTCCTTATTGTGAAACATAAGACAAATGCCATTTAAAAATACCAATAAATAATTTTCATGATGAATTTATTAGGACAAAAAACATGGATTTTAGTTCCTTGTAATGCAAAATCAGTTACAGCACTGGTCACTTACTCATGCACACACACACAAAGCAGATAAAGATGTAACACAAGCCTTTGCTTTTATAAAGCCTATAAACACTGCAGACCTTGTGTGTTGCAACACAGTTTATTTTCTTGGCAGTGTACATGTGACACCTTTTTTTTAATACACCATGGTACACACCATAAGAAAGCTGCTGTTTACAGTCAGCTGACCTTGCTCTTTGAAGGGAAGCCAACCATGCTTTCTTTTGTTTACTGAAAGGAAATTTATCCTAGAAGCCCTGTTTGCTTGTATTCAGCACCTCCATACTTTAGCTATCAGAAGTAAAACACATGCCAGAATGCAGACTGATGTAAAATAAAGCCTACAACATTGCTAAAGCATTCATACTGGCTCTGGGGTGCCCGAGCCTCCCATTCAACAGGTGCCTGGGTTCTTCCTAGGGATATGGTGGCTAGAGTGTGAAGCTGACCACTCAACTCCATATACTGCGGAGTTAAATATGAGTGGAGCTATACCTTTACTCCCCTCTCTTCCTTCATGGTGTGGACAGTGAAAACTTTAGCAGCATTTCATGTCCTGCATCTTAAACATGTGCAGACTGAGATTTAAATTCCTGTCCCAAATGCAGGACACACAGAAGGAAAGGTTTAATTACTGATATCAAACCAAAAGAAAATACAAGTTTTGTGGAGTTGTGAGCTGATTTACTGACATTCTACAAATGAATCATCTTATCAAAAGTTGCATATTTTTAGATCTATGAATATATAACATTTTAATACTCTGTATTAGCATGCTATTCATCAGTTGAAAGATGGGGGTTAAATTTTTGAGAAGCACAGGCATATTTCTCTTTGCCACTATATCCAGGTCAGTTCTGGTGCCTACTCAGAAGTACAGAGGCTCTTCCCTTGTGAGTGATGTGTTCAGAGTATGAGCTGACCACTCACATCTTAGTACCAAGGTTAAGAACATGTAGAAGAGTACCTCCACCCCTCCATATATTGTAAACATATGACATTTAAGCCAACACAGAGGCACCTTCAGCTTTTACCATTGAGAAAATTTCACCCTTTAACAGGCCATGAAGGCACACGGGGGGTTAGAGGTATACCTCTACCTGTTCTTTAACCTTTGCGCTAGATGGGGATGGGTGGTCGGTACCATGCACTGGCCACTTAACCCCCAGAAAAAAGACCTGGTACCTACTGTACACGAGGCTGAGTGGGCCTCAGGGCTGGTTTGGACTGGTACAGAAAATCTCATCGCACTGGGATTTGAACACTGAACCATCTAGCCACAGCGAGTTGCTATACCAACTACACTATACTGGATGTTTTCACCAGCGAGTACTATAAAGAAAACATGCTGTAACGAAAGGTTTTAATTTTAATATGTTTTGTACAATTAAAAGAAGGAAAGTCTGGGTTCAATAGCTCAAAAGTCACTGTGTAATGTGGGTTTACAGTATAAAGGTCAAAAAAAATGAAGACTGAATAATCACAATGAAATCTACAATAGCATAGTTACCATTAGGTTGCTTAAAAATTTTATGTGTCTCACACTAACTTCAACATTCATCTTGGTATCCAATTAATTCACCAGTTCTGTTGTATAATTACAGTACCTGATCTCTGAATACACAGCAAACTACAATTTATTGCTGCCACAATGTATCAGCTATAACTTCACATTTTGTTCAGCAAAACCTAAGAGAGAGAACATATTGTAATGTATAGTGCTATCAAATGTCAGAGTTATAAGCTAAACTAAACTGAGTAGTCTGAACTTCAACAATTGTAATCAGCCATGCCTCTCCCTTATGTCACAGCACAGCACAATTATGCATATGTCAAAAACTAAGTATCATACAGTGCCATTACGGGTGACTTGCATTTTGAATGAATTATATTGCTTGCTTGGGGGGGGTGTGTGGGCACCGGGTTAAACTAAAATCACTATAAGCGTTGAATCTGGTTTGTTCAATTA